>Ga0070733_10000331_pt1 | contig 40046 bp, 32 predicted proteins | sample Coa_R1_9_FD_66450 | JGI IMG/M metagenome (GOLD analysis project Ga0070733, IMG submission 66450) | Surface soil microbial communities from Centralia Pennsylvania, which are recovering from an underground coalmine fire - Coalmine... | ecosystem: Environmental > Terrestrial > Soil > Unclassified ... | reverse complement strand
AAGCGCCTCAGGGTTTCGGCGAACTTCGCATCATCGGTTGTGACCATGCCGCCTTCCCCGGTCGTAATGTGTTTCACCGGGTGAAAGCTGAAGACCGTCATGTCCGCGATTCTTCCAACCCGCCGGCTCTGGTGTTGCGCGCCGAGAGCGTGGCAGGCATCCTCGATCACGATCAGGCCTTTTTGCCGCGCCAGTTCAAGGATCGGGCCCAGATCGGCCGGGTGTCCGGCATAATCCACCGGTAGCAGAGCGCGGGTCTTGGAGGTGATCCTGCGGGCAAGCTGTTCCGGATCAAGATTCAGAGTGTCGGAAGAAACATCGGCGAAAACTGGCGCTGCACCCTGATACAACATGCAATTCGCTGTCGCGGCAAAAGTAAGGGGAGTTGTGATGGCTTCGTCACCGGGTCGCAGTCCGGCGGCGAAGGCGGCGGCGTGCAGCGCGGCCGTTCCCGAACTGAAACTGACCGCGAACTTCGCCCCTACCGAGACGGCGAATGCTTCCTCAAACTCTCCGACCTTCGGTCCGGTGGTCAGCCAATCCGAACGCAGAACCTCCACCACCGCCTGAATATCCGTTTCCTCCAGGGATTGCCGGCCGTAAGGCAGCAGGGTCGCGCGCACCGGCGAACCTCCGTCAATGGCCAGAGTCTGCGCGCTAATGGAGGCAGTTTGTGGCATGGCTTCGGCTAGGCTGGAACGCGCATGGGAACTACTGGCTCCTCATCGGCCGGTGAAATTAATTCCTGCAACTCGCGGCCCGTCAGCCAGCGGTCATTGCTGTCGCTGGCGTAGCGGAAGCCCTCGGGAAGCGGCCGGGCATTCACCCAGTTTTCCCTGCGCCACCAGGAGTGCGCCGGTTGGATGATGTAGCGATCGTCTACTTCGAGCGTGTTCCGGGCTTCGTCCTCCGACACCAGCACCTCGTGCAGTTTCTCACCCGGACGGATACCGATGGTTTCGATTTCGCACCCCGGCGCGATCGTTTCCGCCAGGTCCATCATGCGCATGCTCGGAATCTTGGGAACGAAAATCTCGCCGCCGTGCATCTGCTCGATGCAGCTGACCACGAATTTCACTCCCTGATCAAGAGTGAGCCAGAACCGCGTCATACGTGGATCGGTCAGGGTGATGCGGCCACGCCGGCGCTGCTCCAGAAATACCGGGATCACGCTGCCCCGGCTGCCGACCACATTCCCGTACCGCGCGCAACTGAAGCGCGATTCGTGCGCCCCGGCATAGGCATTGGCCTGCACGAACATCTTCTCCGCGCAAAGTTTCGTGGCGCCGTACAGATTGATCGGGTTCACCGCCTTGTCGGTGCTCAGGGCGAGTACCCGGCGCACTCCCTGATTGATGGCGGCGTCAATGACGTTCCGCCCGCCGATGATGTTGGTTTGAATCGCTTCGAAGGGGTTGTATTCACAAGCCGGCACCTGTTTGAGAGCGGCAGCATGAACAACCACCGTCACTCCTGCCAGCGCTCGCTCCAGCCGCGCCTGATCGCGGACGTCGCCGATGAAATAGCGCAGACTGGGATCGTCCAGTCCCGAAGTCCGCATGTCGTGCTGTTTGAGCTCGTCGCGGCTGAAGATTACCAGGCGCTTGGGGCGATACTCCCGCAGCATGAGCTCAACGAACTTTTTGCCGAAAGAACCCGTTCCCCCGGTAACGAGTACCACCTGTTCCGACCAATTCATCCCTTGCGCCTCACGAATGTCCCCGATCTAAGTGACGTGTTTGTCTGCGCCGTTGCGCGGGCACTCCACCGTGAACAGCTCGATCACAAAAGCGGCGAGCGATGGACTTGCGTGGCTGGTCGCGCGTTGCCGCCTAGTATATCGGACTTTTTCGGGAACGGTCTGATCAAAGGGCCACTGGTCGGGAGAAAATTGAGATATTTTTCCCGCTCTCCAATGCTAGAATGACGGTCGAAACTTCCCAGTTACTCAGTGCAACAACGTGCCTGCGCGACAGACCAGCCTCTTCGACCAGGAACTACCTTTGCATTTGCAGGAAAGGCCGGTTCGGGCCTTCTAGCAGTTTCAGAACTTTCGAGGAGCAGGCGTGGATTTCGGATTCATCGTTCAGGCTAACGCGCAACCCGGCGCGATCGTTCGAGATGTGCCGCCAAATCCGGGTCTCGACCCCGGCCGGTCCCCGTTCTATTCCTCCCCGGCCCCTCATGAGTCTGCTCTCGGCGAATATGCTCGAGTCCTGATCAAGCGCAAGTGGATCGTAGTCACATGCCTGGCCGTGATCTTCTCGGTGGTGGCCATCGCCAGCCTGCGCATGACCAAAATCTATGAAGCCAGCGGTACGATCGAAATCAACAAACCCGACGCCAGTCTGAACTTCCAGAACTCCGCCACCTTCAGCCTGGATTACTACGATCCCACGGAACTGGAGACGGAAATCCAGATTCTGCAGAGCGATCTGCTGGCGCTGCAGGTCATCCGGGAATTGAACATGGATCGGCGGCCGGAATTTACCGGCGGAAATGCCCCCGAAGCTTCCTCCGACCTCGCCCCCGATCCTCTGCAGGTTGATCCGGCCCGCGCCTCTGCTCTGCTGGGCGGATTCAAGGCCAACCTGCGCGTCGGCCTCAAACCGAACTCCCGCATTATTGAACTGCACTATCGCAGTTCCGATCCCCAGATGGCGGCCAGCGTCATCAATACGCTGATGCAGACCTACGTCGAAAACAACCTGAAATCCCGCTTCGAGTCCACCATGCAGGCCTCCGACTGGCTGCAAAAGCAGTTGGTTGACATGCAGATGAAGGTGGAAACGTCGCAGGAAAAGCTGGTGCGCTACCAGAAAGAGCATGAGATTCTGGGCATTGACGAGAAGCAGAACATCATCACTGAGAAGCTGGATGAGCTCAACAAGGAACTAACCGCGGCCGAGAGCGAGCGCATGGACAAGGAATCCTTCTATCGCCTGGTCGAGGCCGGCGATCCCGACGCCATCGCATCCAGCGCCGGGGCTTCGGACTCCGGCTCCGGAGCGCAGTCTGGGTCGGGGCTTCTCGAAAACCTCCGAGCCAAACAAGCCGACATCAAGATTCAGGCGGCCGACCTCAACACGCAATTCGGCCCTTCCTATCCCAAGCTCGCCCAGCTCAACAATCAGCTGAAAGAAATTGACGCCCAGATTCAGTCGGAGATGAAAAAGATTGCCGCCAAGGTTCGCGGCCAGTACATGACCGCTTTGCAGCGCGAAAATCTGTTGCGCGATGCTCTGGAGAAGCAAAAGCAGGAAGCCAACAAGCTCAACGAGAGCGCGATTGATTACAACCTGCTCAAACGCGACGCCGAGACCTATCGCACGCTGTACGAAGGCCTATTGCAGAAACTGAAGGAAGCCGGCGTATCGGCGGGCCTGAAGTCGAACAACTTCCGCATCGTGGACAGCGCCCGTCCGCCCAGCTATCCCATCGAGCCCAACATTCCGCGAAACCTGGGCTTCGCCTTGCTCCTCGGTCTGGCCTCGGGAGTCGGCCTCGCTTTCCTGCTGGAAGGCCTCGACAACACTATCCGCACCACCGAACAGGCACAGATGATTTCCGGCCTGGCGCCGCTAGGGATGATCCCTCTCGGTTCAAAGTCCGCCCGGGACGGCGCGAATCCCAAGCGTTTGGTAATAGCTACGTCGAAAGAGGCGGTGGAACTCGTCACCCAGGTGCGGCCGCAGTCGCAGATGGCCGAATCCTATCGTGCGCTGCGCACCTCGCTCCTTTTGTCTAACTTAGGAGCGCCACCCAAGGTCATCATGGTGACGAGCGCCCTTCCGCAGGAAGGCAAAACCACCACCAGCATCAACACTGCGGTCGTGCTGGCGCAAAAGGATGTTCGGGTTTTGCTGATTGACGCCGATTTGCGGCGCCCCAGCATCCACAAGACCCTGGGCATGGGCCCGCGCACGGGTCTCAGTAATGTTCTGACCGGCAGCACAACCCTGGAACGCGCGATCACCCACACGCCCATCCTGCCCAACCTGTTCGTTCTGCCGGCGGGAACGCCTCCGCCCAATCCCGCCGAGTTGCTGGCTTCCAGCAACATGCGGGACGTTTTGAACCAGCTCCGCGAACAGTACGATCACATCGTGGTGGATACTCCGCCGGCGCTTTCAGTCACCGACGCCGTGGCGCTCTCACAACGCGCGGACGCGGTTGTGCTGGTCATCCGGTCCGGACAAACAACCAAACCGGCGCTGCGGCGCGCCCGGGACGTGCTGACCCGGGTCAACGCCAAGGTGGTCGGGGTGCTGCTGAATGCGGTGGATCTCAGTTCGCCCGATTATTACTACTATTACGAATATCAGGATAAATATTCGCGCTATTACCGTGAGGGCGACGTCTCCACCAGCGACGAAGAAGAAGAGGAAATTGACGATATCTCGCAGTCATCGAGCAGCGCCTAGCTGCAAGACCCAACCTCCGCGATGAAATTGGCCCTTAACACACCCGTTCGCAAGAGAACCGCGGCTGCCTTGTTCGCGGTCTGCGCCTTTCTCTATGTCGGACAGGCTTCTCGCGTGGCCATCGCTTCATGGCTGGGAAGCCGGGCCGATCTAAAGAGCCTGCAACGGGCCGCATCCCTTGATTCGGATAACGCCGACTATCGCGATCACCTCGGGAGGTTCTACGACCTGGTCAATCGGGATCCGGCCTCAGCCGTCAATGATTACCGCGCCGCGGTTCAGCTTAATCCGCACTCGGCCCGCTACTGGTTCGATCTCGCTGGGGCCTATCAGGTGTTGGGGGACACGGCGAATCAGGCCGTGGCACTGGAGCGCGCCATCGCGGCCGACTCGATGACTCCCGACGTGGCCTGGGAAGCAGCAAATCTTTATCTGGTGCAGGGCGAAAACCAAAAGGCTCTCCGCGAGTTCCGCGTGGTGCTGGCCAATGATTCTTCGCTGGCCGCCACGACGATTCAATTCTGCTGGCGCATTGATCCCGATGTGGATTCGCTGCTGCGGGATGTGGTCCCGCAAAACGCCGACGCGTACATCGCCTTTCTCGGCCTTTTGAAGCAGCAGCAACAAACCGAAGGCACATTCAAGGTGTGGGACGCGCTGATCGAGTCTCATCAGTCCTTCGAAGTTCGCTATGCGTACGATTACATTCACTATCTGATCCTGCACAAAGAAGTGGATGAGGCCGTAAAGGTCTGGCAAGACGCGGTTCCCCGCTTCGGCCTCACTTCCTATCTCCCCGCGCCGAACAACCTGGTCATTAACGGCAAGTTCAGTCTGGACATTCTCAACGCCGGGTTCGACTGGCAGTATCAGAAGCAATCGGGAGTGCAACTGACGCTGGATTCGAACGATTTCCATGCCGGGCGCCGCTCCATGATGATCACGTTTGACGGCCCCGGCATCTCGGATGCGGGTATCTTTCAGTACATTCCCGTACAACCCAATACGACCTATGAATTCTCCGGATACTACAAGAACGGGGAGATGGAGGGCGCCGGCGCTCCGCATCTCACCATCCAGGATATGTACAGCCTCGCGATTTATTACGACAGCGATGAACTGCGCGACGCCGGGTTCTGGAAATCGGCGGAGGGCGAATTCACCACCGGTCCGGACTGCAAGCTGCTGGTTCTTCACGTTCGCCGCCTCCCGGCCGGAAGCCCGATCCGTGGTAAGCTCTGGATCAACGATTTCCACCTGGTCAGAAAACAATCGTAAGACCATACATCGCCGACTGCGAACCTAGATGAGAACCCACAGGAAGACGAAACCGAAAGTCGATCCGCGTGTCCGGTCGGCCTTTCTGGGCAACGTCGTTTTTTACGGGACCTTCGGCCTGCTGATGTTTGGCCCGATCGCTTTTGGGGCAGTTGAAGACTGGTCAATCTTTGTGCTTGAGACCGGCGCAGCCGCCCTCACCCTGATCTGGTTCGCCAAGCAGTGGACCGACGGCGAAATCAGCGTCCGGTGGAATCCGCTTTATCCCCCGATGGCCGCATTCGGCCTCCTGCTACTGGTGCAGATCGTTTTCCATTCCACGGCTTACCGGCACGACACCATTGCCGGAGCCATGCTCTACTGCGCCTATGCGATGCTTTGCTTTCTGGCCGGGCAAAGCCTGCTGCGTACGGCGCAAGCGCGAAGACTGGCCGTCATCTTTGCCCTTTATGGTTTTGTGCTGGCCGCCCTGGCCCTTTTGCAAGGTGTCGCTCCCAATGGACGGCTGTTCTGGCTTCGTCAACCGCGTATGGGCGGGTGGATCTATGGCTCCTACGTCAACCACAACCACTACGCCGGCCTGATGGAGATGCTGATTCCGGTTCCGCTGGTCCTGTCGCTGACGCGTCTGGCGCAGGAAAAAGAGCGGATCGCGGCTGGCGTTGCGGCAGCGGTGATGGTGGCCACCGTTTTTCTCTCAGGTTCGCGCGGAGGAATGCTGGCGGTTTTCGCCGAATTGGCCGTTCTCGCCACGATCCTGCTCCGTCAGAAGAAAAGTATGCGGATCGCCGTGGCTGCCGCCGCATTCGCGGTCGTACTCGTCGGTATCCTCACCTGGCTCGGTGGGAAGGAGCTGACGTCCCGCGTGACCAGCATTTCCCGCGAAGCGCGCACCGAGATCTCCGGCGGCATGCGTCTCTCGATCGACCGAGACGCGATTCGTATGTTCCGGCAGAAGCCGGTTGCGGGTTGGGGATTGGGAACGTTCCCGGTGGTGTATCCGCAGTTCCGCAGCTTTTACACCAACTTCTTCGTCAACGAAGCCCACAACGATTATCTGCAATTGCTGGCCGAGATGGGACTGCTCGGCTTCGCCACGATGGTGTGGTTCCTGATCGTTCTCTATCGCGCTGCGCTGCGGAAAACCCGCAACTGGACGGTCAACGTGACCGGAGCCTTAAGCCTGGCCTGCATTCTGGGACTCAGCGGAATTCTGGTGCACAGCCTGTTCGACTTCAATCTGCAGATTCCCGCCAATGCGGCGCTCTTTTACGTGCTCTGCTCACTGGCCGCAGCTCCTCCGCTCCTGCAGCGGGCGCGCCGGCGCAAGCCAACCCCCGCACCCACGGAAACACGCGCCGAGATGCCTGCCACCGAAGTTGGTTAGTCGCTGAGAGTTCTAACGGAAGAACTGCAGGTGGAGTCCGGGTAAGAAGATTTCAGCCGCAACGTTCCGAATTCTGAAGCTGCCGCGCTAGGGCTGAGTCGGGCTGGCCGGATTGTTATTCTGCACCAGAACCCAGGTCGTGACTCCGACGATGGCAGCTCCACCGATACCGATCGCCCAGGGCGAGCTGAGGATGCCTCCACCGGCGGCGGGAGCAGCTCCCGCTCTCTTCTTATCTCTCTTCTTGCCGTCTTTGTCGGTTGTGTCCGAGGTTTCGTCGCGAGTGGTCGCCTGACCTTGGGCCAAGGTCACGACGCCCGTGCCGTCACTCACCATGAGGTCGCCCTTGCGGGCGAAAATCTTCACCGATCCATCCACATCCGTGACGTCAAACTCAGTCCAAGCCAGGCTTGCCGGAGACACCTTTACATCGCCGGCCGTCGTAGCTTCGCCGCGCGAGGTCGCGACCGCCACCCCACCGTGCTCGATGCGCACCGAATCGCCCTGATACTGAATCAGAGAGTCGGCCTGCACCGTGATGGTGGAGCCGGGCTGATTGATGTTGGCAACGGAATCGGAGCGGGTCTGCAGCAGGTCTCCTGTGAACAGAGCCGACGACGCGCGGGGTACGTGGGCGCCATTCACCCAGGTCGGGCCGTTTGAACGGAGCATAGCGGCGCTGGAGTCGGCGGCAAACATCGCAGACGGAAACACAACCATAAGCACGCAGCTGACCATACCGCGGAGAACAGCCTTGCCCATTCCCACGCTCCGTTATTAACTAATTAGGTGACCTTAGACGCAAATGCTACCTTCCCGGGCAGTGGCAGTCAATGCCTTTTGTGCTCAAAGGGACAGGGTTTCGGTGGAAATCTCACAATGGACCAGGTTTTTCGCGGGTAGGTACGATCACGATCAGGCGAAGAATTCGAAAGAGTCAGCGCCAGCGGTCCACCAGGTTCCACCAAATCGTGCGCAGCCACTCATCCAGACACGTCTTGGACCATTGCCGGTGGGTCCACCAGCGCGTCCCGAACTCAACCTCGTCATGGGCGCCGGTGATGGAAAAACTGCGATTCGGAATCTCATGGCGCAGGATGCTGAGCGCACGGTGAGTGTGAAAATCTGAGGTGACGATCAGGACCTTCTGGCTGGCCAGGCGGTCCAGGCATTTTCCCGCGTCGTGAGCTTCATCTCTCGTGGAAAGGCCGTCGATCGGACAAATCTGCACGGCGGCGCGCTGAGGAAGTCCCTGTACATACTGCCGAGCCAGTTCCAACTGGGTGAAACCAAATATCTCGCCGCCTGTGGGAACGTCCAAAACAACCTGTCGTCCATAGCCCGCGCTCAACATCTGCAACGCTCGCGCGGGACGATTATCGGTTTCCCCCGCAAGTACAAGGATCACATCGGAGCGCAGCGGGGCTTCCACCACCAGCATGCGTCCGGCATTCGCGGCAAACAGGCAAATCGCTGCCGCGACTGCGATCGCCGGGATCAGGACCCATCGCCGCGATCTAATTGGAAAGCCCCTCATTCATTCCTCTCGTTCTTGACGTGGCTCAGCGCTCGGGATTCCCAGAGCGGCATCGCGACTCGTCGTTGCCGCTTGCCTCCGAAGACAGCCCCGTTTAAGTGCTAAAATTGAGGCGTTCTAATCAGTTTATCCCGTTTCTTTTCTGGAATTTTCCAATGGCCACCTCATCTCCCACAGAAACCCGGTTTGATCAATTCCTGGGCAAGGTCCAGCGCCGGCAGGCGAGCGTTGGCATTATCGGTCTCGGCTATGTCGGACTTCCCCTGGCCTTGCTTTACAGCGAACAGAAGTTTCCGGTTACCGGTTTTGATATTGACGCGTCGAAAGTGCAGAGGCTCTGCCGGGGCGAATCTTATATTTATCGCATCACGGCGGCGGAGATTCAGGCGGCCCGAGCCCATGGCTTCGCCGCCACATCCGACTACTCAGGGCTTACCGCAATGGACGCCGTCATCATCTGCGTTCCGACCCCGCTCGACGAATATCACGAACCCGATCTAAGTTTTATCTCTGACACTGCACACGCGATTGCCCCTCACCTTCGCGCCGGACAACTGATCGTTCTCGAGAGCACAACCTATCCCGGAACTACCGAAGAAGTCCTCATCCCGATTCTCGAAAAAGAAAATAAGTCCGGACTCAAGGCCGCTCGCGGCGAGAGCCGAGGAAGCGACGCCGGCTCCGGCGAATTCTTTGTGGCGTTTTCACCCGAGCGCGAGGATCCGGGCAACACCACGGTCGCCCGCCGCGACATTCCCAAGGTCGTCGGAGGGCTGAACCCTCAAGCTTCCGAACTGGCTGCGGCCCTTTACGGATCCATCTTCAACCGCACGGTGCGCGTGTCTTCGCCCGCCGCGGCGGAGATGACCAAGCTGCTCGAGAATATCTACCGCTGCGTGAACATTGCCTTGGTCAACGAACTGAAACTGCTGTGCCTGCGCATGGGCCTGGATATCTGGGAGGTCATCGAAGCGGCTTCCACGAAACCCTTTGGCTTTCATCCCTTCTATCCCGGACCCGGGCTGGGCGGCCATTGCATTCCGGTGGATCCGTTTTATCTTTCCTGGAAAGCCAAGGAATGGGATTTCCGCACGCGCTTTATTGAGCTTGCGGGAGAGATCAACACCAACATGCCGTACCATGTGCTCGCTTCGGTGGGCAGTGCGCTGAACCAGCAGAAAAAGTCTATCAATGGCTCGCGCATCCTGGTGCTCGGTGTGGCCTATAAGAAAGATATTGACGATCTCCGCGAATCCCCTTCACTGACCATCATCGAGTTGCTGCAGAAAGATGGCGCTCAGGTCAGCTATCACGATCCGTACTTCCCTTTTATTGGCAAAGGGCGAAAATATGACCTGCAGATGAAACGCGCGGAGCTGACGAACCTCGGGCAATACGATTGCGCAGTGATCGTGACCGACCACTCCGATTATGACTACGCCGCCATCGTCGAGCAATCGCAGTTGGTAGTCGACACCCGTAATGCGACCCGCGGCCTGCACAGCCCAAAAATCGTGCGCTGCTGATTAGTTCGGAAGCGGCAAGTGGGATCGGGCAACTTATCTACGCGCGCGTACTCTTTTTTGCACGGGACGCTGCCCCGGGAGTACCCAGTCGGGAGTACGTCCGAGGTAAAGCATTGATGGGGAGAGATTTACAATTGCGGAGTTGCTCGCAAAATGGCCCCTCCCGTGCAGAGTAGAAACAGTTGTAAACTTGTTTTCGGGGTTTCCGGCAGAAGGCTCCCAGGTCTCCCTCCGGATGAACCGGTGAAACCAGAAAAACTTTCGCAGTGCGGCCGGTTTTATAGGCATTGCGGCCGTGGCATTTATGGGATTGTCCGTACCCAAGTCAGAGATGTTCTGTAGCCTTCCGCGGTGGAAAACGCCGTGGCAGGAGTTTGTCCTCAGCTACGGCTTGCAGGGTCTAGCGATGGCGGTGCTGGTCTGGGTTCGAGTTCTGCATCCCGAGATTCTCGATCGTCCGGCGCGCGATTACCACGCGATTGAACTGGTTCCGACTCCGGTGCCGGTCAACCACACGCCGCAGCGTCAGCTTCCACAGCACGTGCTGGTTGCCAAACTTGATCCATTGCCGGCGGCTCTGCACTTAGCAGCACCGACTCCGCTGCCCAAGCCAAAAAATGAAGACGTATCGGCTCCGGAGGTGAAGATCATCGACCGCAAGCCGGATGCAGTGCCGATTCCGGCGGCGGTAGCGATTCCGAAAAAAATCGTGCGCATGAATCTTTTTTCGACTGGCAGCTCGGCGCCGCAAACCACGGAGCGGGCTGCGCAGCAGGTGCAGACGGGCGGGTTCGGTGATCCCAACGGAGTTCCGACGAAAGGAAATCCGACGCGTGCGGTGAACATCGCGCAGGCCGGAGGATTCGACTTGCCCACCGGCCCCGGCAACGGCAATGGGACCGGAGGCGCGAACGGCACGCGTGGCGTGGTTGCCAGCACGGGCTTCGGTGGCGGAGTCGCCCTGCCCGCGACCCCGACACAGACGCGACGCTCCGTGCAGCAATCCGGCTTCGGAGACGCCGATGTCCCCGCACCGCCCACGGTTCAGTCGCGTCCCGCAGTGTCCGCGGCGAGAATGATTCCCGCCGAGATTCTTTCCAAGCCTAATCCCGTTTACACTGAGGAAGCTCGCGCCAAACGGATTGAAGGCGAGGTGCTTCTGGAGGTTGTCTTCGGAGCGAGCGGCAGGATCCAGGTTCTGCGGGTCATCCGAGGCCTGGGATACGGGCTGGACGACGCGGCGGTGCGCGCGGCGCAGCAGATCCGGTTCAAACCCGCATTGCAGGATGGTCAGCCTTCGGACTCGACCGCGGTCCTGCACATCATTTTTCAGCTGGCGTAATCCGCCATAAAGGTCTCTTTTATGCGAATGGCTGTCCGGGTATCGATTTTGCTGATTTTGTTCTCCGCATTTGTGTCGGCACAGGACGCCGGTTCTCCGGCTACGCCGGTAACGAATGACTTGACGGCACCCGCAGCCGCGCCGCAGCCCGATTCCACGGCAACCAGCAAGACGCCGCCCGCGACCCAGAATCCTTCGAGCGTGCCGCAATCGGCCCTGACCTTCAATGACGTCCTCGATCGCGTGGTGCAGCGCGAGCATCTATTCATGGCGCAGATGCGCCACATGCACCCGATGATTGAAACTTATCTGCAGGATCTACACAGCGACAGTTCGGGGAATTCTACCCCGGTCAAAGACTCATACTTTCTCGGCCGGCTCGATATGTCAGACGGCCCCGAAGACGTTTCTTTTGTCGGTCAGCCCGGATTCGGCCGCCGCCTGCTGCTCAAATTGACTGGAGTCTATTCCCTGCACTTTCTGCCCATGGGCTTTGCCCAGATGGTGATCCTGGATACCGATTTTCAGCGCAAGTATTACAACTTCAGCTTTGTGCGGCGCGAATTCCTGGGCGATGTCCGCTGCCTGGTGATCGACGTTCAGCCGAAAGAGGGCCAGAGGAACGCCCGATTCATGGGCAGAATCTGGGTGGAAGACCAGGATTACAATATCGTCCGCTTCAACGGAACCTACTATCCCCAGCCGAAGGTCAGCTTCTTCTTCCACTTCGACAGTTGGCGGCTGAACATGCGGCAGGGAACCTGGCTGCCGGCCTACATCTACACCGAAGAATCCAATCTGAAGACCGGACTTACGAAGACGCTGCACTTCAAGGCACAAACCAGGCTCTGGGGTTATGACCTGCGCGGACTCGGAAAGAGCGAGGAGTTCACCCAGATTCTGGTGGACTCGCCGCAATCGGTAAGCGATCAGAGCGATGCCGCGGCGGACGCGACCCCGGTCGTGGCCGAGCGCATGTGGGAGAAACAGGCGGAAGACAATGTGATTGAGCGCCTGCAGAAAATTGGCCTGCTCGCTCCCCCCGGAGAAGTGGACAAGGTCCTGGGCACCGTGGTCAACAATCTGATGGTGACCAACAACATTGATCTGCAGGACGTCCGTTGCCGGGTCCTTCTGACCGCGCCTCTGGAATCCTTCACCATCGGTCACAGCATCGTGATCAGTCGGGGGTTGCTGGATGTTCTTCCCGACGAAGCTTCCCTGGCGATGGTGCTTGCGCACGAACTGGGGCACATCGTGCTCGGGCATCGCCTCGACACGAAGCTGGCCTTCAACGACAAGATGTTCTTTCCCGATGAGGAGTCGTTCCAGCGACTGGATTTCAAGCGCAACGCGGCGGACGAAGAAGCTGCCGACACGAAAGGTCTCGAATTGCTCAGGAACTCGCCCTACAAAGACAAACTGGGCAACGCCGGGCTATTCCTGAAGGCCTTACAGGAGAAAGCTCCTGATCTGCCGAACCTGATTCGCCCGCATCTTGGAAACAGCCTGTACTCCAGCAAGAGCGTTCGCATGTCGACGCTGCTGGCCTCGGCGCCGGCGCTCGACGAAAAGAAGCTGGATCAGATTGCCGCTTTGCCGCTAGGCGGACGCATCAAAGTGGATCCGTGGACGGACCAGGTCGAACTATCCAAGGCCAAGGCAGTGGCCCTGAACTCGGTGCAGGAGAAGATGGAATTTGAGATTACGCCGTTCTTCCCTCATCTGACGCGGATCTCCAGCGGCGGAGAGAAGGTGGCACTGACCACCACGGCTCCGGCGGATCAGCGAAAATAGGCTGTTGGGATTAGCGAAGACGACAGGCTTGCGCGTGATTTTACCCGGGCACGCCACTCGCCCCGGGATCCTGACCCACCAGGGAGGGAAACTCCAGCAAGCCAAGCCCCGACGGTAAGGTCTTACTGGATCGAACTGCCCACTTGCGAGAAAACGTTGTTGGCGTTCGAACCAATGAGGCGGACGGTGCCAACAACGATTACCAGGATGACGGCCAGCATCACCGCGTATTCGGCAATATCCTGACCCTGATCATCGTTCCAAAGCTGCTGTATCAATCTTGCCACGGGCTCCCCTTTTCTGACTGCATCAAGCCTGTATTGGATTACACCCCACCCCTCGGAGGGGGATCCACCGATCACACAAATGCAGTGTTCTCTCGGGCTGATGGTTTCAACTAGGATAATCCCCTACGCACTCGCGGCCAATAGCACCAAAGTGCTAAGGCTTTCCTCGGCCGCGCCCGTGAATACTAGGTAATGCTCTTCAGCGGCAACGCCTGATTCACCGCAAACAGCGCCAATTCGAGCCGGGTTGAAACCCCAAGCTTGTCAAAGATATTACTTAAGTGGTGCTTGACGGTATCTTCGCTGATTTTGAAGTATTCGGCTATTTCCTTGTTGGAGTACCCTGCCACGACCGCGGAAACGATTTCCAGTTCGCGGGGCGTAAGTCCAAACTTCCTCTGCCGCGCCTCGTCATTGGACGATTGCATGAGAGTGCGCAGATATTGGACCAGGTTCGAGACGCTCTCCCGGCCCACCCAGTACTCGCCCGACATGACGGTATGGATCGCTTTCAGCAGAAGTTGCGTAGCCGAATCCTTGAGGACGACGCCGCGAGCCCCAAGCTGCAGCGCCTCCACGATTTGACTCTTCTCGGCCGCCGCAGTCAGCAGGATCACCCGAACCGGGGTGGCATTCGCCGGAACGCTCAATTCCCGCAAGGCTTCCAGTCCGGGATGCTTGGGCATGGCTAGGTCCAGCAAGAGAATATCCGGCTTCAACTGCTTCGCCAGTTTGACCGCCTCAGCCCCGTCTGAGGCCTCGCCCAAGACCTTCAGATCAGGCTCCGCCTCGAGTAAGCGACGGAGGCCATCCCGGAAAATGGGGTGGTCGTCGGCGATCACAATGCGAACCCCTGGCTTTTTAAAATTCATTTGGCAATTCCCCGTCGCGAGGCACGCTCACTTCCAGGCGCGTACCCGATCCTGGATTTGATTCTACCGTGAGTTCTCCGGCAATCAATCGCACACGTTCCTTAATGATCATCGGACCCTTGCCAATCTCTTCCATCTCGGGCTGACTCAGTCGGCCGGAGAAGGCAAACCCCTTGCCGTCATCCTCGATGGTCAGGCTCCAGCGTTTCGAGTTGGAGCCCAGCCGGACCAGGACATGGCGGGCTCCGCTGTGTTTGCGAACATTAACCAACCCCTCCTGCACGATGCGCAGCACCTCGCGGCAGACCCGCTGCGGCATGTCGAGACTATCCAAGTCGGTCACGAAGCGGGCTTGAATTCCGGTCTCTCGCTGGAATCGCTCCACTGTATCACTGAGCACGGCCAACAACCGCTGGGCGTCTACATCAATCGCCTTCATATGCTGCATGAGTTCGCGCAGTTTCAGTACTTCTTCGCGCAGCAGACCCTGGATCCGGCCGAGTTCTCCTCCCAGCGGGCGTCCGGCCTCGGATTGCCTACGGAGGACGTCTACCTGCATTTCCACTGCAATCAGGGACTGCACGGCGCCGTCATGCAGTTCGCGGGCAAAACGCGCGCGCTCGGCTGCACTGGCCCGCCGGCGCAGCCGGTGCAACAGGTAAACGTTATACACCGCGGGACCAACCTGCCTCATCAGGTCCAGCAGAAAACGCAATTCTTCCTGCTTTTCCCCGCGCCAGGAAGGATCGAACAAAAAAATCCGGCCGCGCCACTCAGTTCCGAACAGGAAAGAAACCGTTATCAAAGAGTGGAAGGTCTGCGACTGGCGCAGATGAGTAATCGCCGCCGGGTCGGCGGCCGGCAATTGATTGCCGTTGCGATCCAGAGCCAGCACTGACCAGCGATCAGCGTCAGACCAGGAGTAGCAGACGTCCCCGGGGAAATCCTCCAGATACGTGCCGGCATCCCGGGGCTTGGTGTCGAGCCAGTGAAACTCCGCCGGACGCCCATTCCGCGAGTTCTCCAGTTCGCCCACGAATACACGGTGACTGTGGGATTCCTGCGACGCGACGATCAGGCGCGACGCCCCGTACATGGACATCATCTCGTGAAAGATTTGCTGCATGGTTCCGGTGAGCCCGGCTTCCACGCGCACCCGCGAAAGGATCCCGTTGAGCACCGCTTTTTCCGCGCGCAAGTGTTTCTGTTGCTCCGCCAGGTATCCCAGCAGCAGCCCCATCACGATCAGATAAATCGAAAGCATGAACAAACGCTGAGGCTCAAAAGTTCCGACGTTGACATGCAGGCCGCTTAGGATACGCCAGGGCAAAGAGCGCCCCGGACCGAGAGACGCGCGCAGCAGAAAGAAACTCTCCGCCCACAGCAGAGCGACTTCGGCGGCGGCCGTGCCCAACGTCTCCCAGAGGCCCCAACGGTAGGCGGCCGCGGCCAGCACGAAGAAGAAGAACAGGAAAAACGGCGTGCGAGGACCATCAGAAAAGATGGAGATGAGGGCAGGCCAGAGGACGTCGGTTGCGTGGACCAACAGGCGAAAAGACGGCGTGGACTGCTGCCGCCGCCGCAGTAGCATCAGGATCAGGATGCCATTGGCGAGATAAAAGACGAAGAGCCCGTAGGCCGCCCACGAGTGCCCCAGCAGTTCCGTCGGGTCCATGCGGATCGCCAGCAGCGTCGAGGCCGCCAGGAACACTCGAGCCGTGGCGAGCCAGCGCTCGATCCGCCGGGTTTCGCCGGGATCCGGCGGAATGCGTAATCGCCACGATTGTTGATAGCGCTCAGTGCGGGAACGCACGCGAAATCGATCTCCAATAGTCGGGCTTCCGGGAAACACGGCGAATGGCCGCTTCCGACCCGCGCCATAGGTTACTACAGTAACCATGCCAGCTCGAAGAACCAATCTAGAATGACCGCGAGGGAGCGTTTTGAAGCAAGGCTACAAGATCTGGCTCGGCGGCGTGGTGACCGCCTTCGCAGCGGTTCTGCTGGCGGCGTTTGTGCTTCCCGAATCCTTCCGCTTGGCCGCCTTCTGCGACCTGCTGGAGTGCGCTTTGCTGGCCTCAGCCACGGCGGCTTTCCTGCCCATGGTGGTGCGTGCGGAAGGCCGCATCCGCGCTTTCTGGTTCTTCATTACGCTCGGCGTCGGTTTCTGGTTTCTTTACCAGGTGCTCTGGACCTACTACGAAGTCTGGCTCCGCCAGGACGTTCCCGACCTTTTCGTCGGCGATCTCGTTCTTTTTATCAACATTGTTCCGTTGATGGCTGGGCTGGCCCTGCGGCCACATACTTCAGAGGATGAATACGCGGCGCACGTGGGCCGGCTCGATTTCGCCGTTCTGGGGATCTGGTGGCTCTATCTCTACGTTCTGGTAGTGATGCCGTGGCAGTATGCCGAACCGGATCCGGCGGTTTACAACCGGAATCTCAACTCGGTTTATCTGGTGGAAAAAGGCGCGCTCCTGCTGGCGCTGATCGCATCCTGGGCGACCAGCCGCGGAATTTGGAAGAAACTGTACGGGTCGCTGTTCGGCGCCTATCTGATCTATGCCGCGAGTTCTTACGTCGCGAACTGGGCCATCGAACATAATCGCTACTACAGCGGCAGCCTGTATGACATTCCGCTGGCCACCCCGATGGCTTGGCTCACCTGGATTGCTCTGCGGCAGCACAAGGAGAATGAGCAGGAGGCCGCGCCGGCCAACGCGGGCCTCGGCGGCGATTCAGGATTGGCCTCCCTCGAGGAAGACAGCCGATTCTCCACACTCTATGGCGTGTCTATCGCCCGGCTCGGAATGGTCGCGGTCTCCTCGTTGCCCTTATTCGCCTTCTGGTCCGTCTTTGAGGACCGGGTTCCACCCGGCGTGCGCTCATTCCGGCTGGTCGTGACCTTGATCACCGCCCTGTTGCTGGGAGTCATGGTTTTCGTGCGGCAGTATTATCTCGACCGCGAACTTATCCGGCTTCTGCAACGTTCGCGTGAATCGTTCGACAGCCTGAAGCGCCTGCAAGCGCAGATTCTCCAGTCTGAGAAGCTGGCGTCGATCGGGAAACTGGTGGGCGGGGCCGCTCACGAATTGAACAATCCGATCACCGCTATGCTCGGTTACTCGGACCTGCTGCTGGCCACCTCACTCAGCCCCGAGCAGCAACCGCTTGCGGCCAGAATCGGCCAATCGGTGCGGAGAACCAGGTCGCTGGTCGCGACCCTGATCAGCTTTGCCGGCCAAGGCTCCTCGCCTAAAACGCCCGTGGACCTGAATACGCTGGTACGCGCAGCGATCAAGCTGACGGAGCCGCAGCGGGAAGCCCTGCAGATTGAAATCAGTGCGACCCTCGACAGCACACTTCCAAGAGTGATCGGCGATTCGAACCAGCTGCTGCAAGTTTGCCTGCAGATGTTGAGCAGTTCTCTGCTTGCCCTGGGGGAGGATCCGAGGCAGGCCGACATCGCGGTTCGCACCGCATGCGAAAACCGGTCGGTAGTGTTCGAGATCGCCTCGCGCGCGCAGCGTCCGGCCGCATCGCCGACAACCCAGGCACTGGACGGCACACAGGCCCGAGTGGGATTTGGTTTAAGCGCTTGCCAGGGCATTGTGCAGGAACATCGCGGCCAGTTGAACCGAGAGGTTAGTGCCGAAGGCGTCTGGCTGGTGCGCATCGAATTACCCGCGTCAACTGTCGCGCCCGGAAAAACCCAGCCCGCTACCGTGCCGGTAATGTGGCAATCTCAACCGTTCGCTTAAGCTGCCCGCAGGCGGCATAGATGTCGCGACCGCGCGGCCGCCGGACAAATGCTGGAATTCCAGCCTTGATCAAGATCGTCTGAAAAGCCGCCACGCGCTCCCCGGTCGGGGTGGAGAAATCTATCCCCGGCCCCGGATTCAGGGCGATCAGGTTCACTTTCGCCTTCATGCGGCGCAGCAGATCCACAACTTCGCGAGCATTCTCCGGCGAATCATTCACGCCATTCAGCAGAACGTATTCAAACGTGACGCGCTCGCGGGGGCGAAGAGGAAATTCCCGCACCGCGGCCAGCAGAGACGCAAGATTCCACTTGCGATTGAGCGGCATCAAGCGGGTTCGCAGTTCGTCATTCGAGGCATTCAGCGAAATCGCCAGCTTCGGACGAATCTGCTCGCGTCCAAAATCGGCGATGCGCGGGAGGATTCCTGCAGTGGAGACGGTCATGCGAGACTCCGGAATACCGACTTGCTCCACCAGCAGGCGCACTGCCTTGATGAAATTCTCGTAGTTCAGAAACGGCTCGCCCATCCCCATGAAAACCAGGTTGATCCGCTCTTTTCCCACGGCCACCTTCTGGTCTTTCAACACGGCGCAGACTTGCCCGGCGATTTCGCCGGCCGTGAGATTGCGCTTCACTCCTAAGGGAGCGGTCAGGCAAAACTGGCAATCTACGGCGCATCCCACCTGACTCGACACACAGATGGTCGCTCGCTCCCGCTCCCGCGGTTCTCCTTGCGGAGATTCGCCGGCCTCCGAACCGTCTCCCGATTCGCCGCCGTCGCCCTCCGGCATCCACACTGTCTCGACCGTCTGGCCGTCGGCCAGCGCCACCAGGTAACGAACTGTTCCATCCTGTGAAACAAACCGCTTTTCAATGGCCGGCATGCCTACGCAAACGCCTTCCTCGGCTAATCGGCTTCGCAAGGGCTGGGGCAGGGTCGAAATGTGCTCAATTGAATCAATTCGCTGCCGATAGACGGCCTCGAGCAGTTGCTCGGCGCGAAAGCCGCGCTCGCCCAGGCTGGCCATCAGATCCGAGATCTCCGCCGGTTCCATGCCCAAAAGCGCGATGCGGGGTTGATTTACCGTCTTTTCCGAGAACGTCGCCAATGCTTTATGCCCTGCTAGTGCCTTGTACAAGTCTCGCACAACCCACTGATTCTAAAACACTAAACTATTGTCGCACGCAACTGTGGCCTATGTCAGAATAGAAGGCAGGCCCCTTCCGATTCATTTTGCAAGCGGCGCGGTCACGCCGAACTCATAGCTATCTTAGGACCTAGGACGCATTCATGGCGCAGGAAGTACGGAATATTCGTCGTCAGCAATTGCCCAACGGCCTGCTCATCATCACCGAGCAGATGGCGCACATCCGCTCCGCCTCGATCGGAATCTGGCTGCAAACCGGTTCGCGCGACGAAGCGCCCGAATGGAATGGCATTTCCCACTTCATCGAGCACATGGTTTTCAAAGGGACGAAACAGCGCACCGCAGAGGAAATCGCCCGCCAGGTGGACTCGATCGGCGGCAATCTCGACGCATTTACCGCCAAGGAATGCATCTGCTTCAACGTCAAGGTTCTCGACGAACACATTCCGGTCGCGCTCGACATCCTCAGCGATCTGGTGCTCAATCCGGTCTTTGACGCCTCCGATATTGCCCGCGAGCGCGGGGTGATTCTGGAGGAAATCAAAATGGACGAGGACAACCCTGACTATCTCGTCCACGAAATCTTTACCCAGAATTTCTGGAAGGATCATCCGCTGGGCAAACCCATCCTGGGCACCAAGGAAACGGTGAAGCGGTTCGAGCGGCAGCCGGTGCTGGACGCTTATATGCATCGTTTCGCGCCGGGAAACATTATCGTTTCGGCGGCCGGCAACCTGGATCACGAGCGCTTCGTAGAGCTGGTCACGAAAAAATTTGAGTCCATGAAGCCGATGAGCAACGGTCTCCACTCCGCGAGGCCCAAGACGGTTGCGCGCATCACCCTGCGTAACAAGAAGGCGCTCGAACAGGTGCAACTCTGTATCGGGGTCCCCGCGCATCCCATTGCGCATGAAAAACGCCACGCCGGCTACGTGCTGAACACTTTGCTGGGCGGTGGGATGAGTTCGCGGTTGTTCCAGAACATCCGCGAACGACAGGGACTGGCTTATTCCATTTACAGCGATCTGAATCCCTATCGCGACACCGGCTGCATGGCCATCTATGCCGGAACTTCCCTGCCCTCGGCTGCGAAGGTGGTTCAGTCCGTCGTGAGCGAGTTCCGGAAACTCAAGAACGAACCCGTCCCGGATGAGGAGCTACGCCGCTCCAAGGCACAGCTGAAAGGTAGCCTGATGCTGTCACTCGAATCCAGCACAGCGCGTATGTCGAATCTGGCCCGCCAGCAAATGTATTTCGAGCGCTTCTACAGCCTTGACGAGCTGATCGAAAAAATTGAGACGGTGACCGCGGAAGACCTCACTGCCCTGGCCAATGAATTTTTCCAGACGGAGTCCGTCGCGCTTACCGCGCTCGGGAATCTGCCAGGCTTGAAGATCACGCGCGACCAGTTGGCCTGCTAAATTTTGGCTCCCGGATGTAACTTCTGGATATCGGGCCCATCTTATCGGTTGTTTGCCGGTCACACGTTCGCCAATCGAATGCCAGCAGGCGTAGCCTGCTGCCCCGAATATTCGCAACCTCACGCAAAGGAGAACCTATGAGAAACCTTTTCAGCACGCTCACTCTTGCCTGTCTTCTGGCCGTCTCGATGTCCGCCTTCGGTCAGGACCAGATGAAGCAGGACAACATGTCTCAAGACAGCAAAAAGCAGAACACCATGCAGAACGACAAGTCGAAAGACAGCCAGATGCAGAAGGACACCACCGCCAAGAACAAGAAGGCGTCCGGCAAGGACTCGATGAAGAAGAATTCGAAGAAAGACAACATGAAGCAGGACACGATGAAGAACGATCAGATGAAAAACGACCAGATGAAACAGAACTAGGTCGAGCGCAGCAGGGGTTCTATCCGGGATTCCCTATTTTTTTCGGGCGGCCTTTGCAGCTTCAGTTCCTGGGCCTTCTCTAAGTAAAATCCAGGTTCGAGATGCAAAGGCCGCGCGGCTCTCTTTTATTGCCCGCCGGTAACATCGTCCGCATCAGCGTCTGTAATCTCCGAAGAAGGTTGGCTACGCCCGGCGGTCGTCGCTTCCAGATACTTCCGCATGCACCGCGAGCAGGGAACATACCCATCACGGATCGCTTCCTTCGCGGTCATGGTGCGCAGCTTGTTCTTGTTATGGATGAAGTCGCACCCGGGGACGTGAAACACTTTGGCATCGTCGGATACAACGACCTGCAGGTCGGGGGGAATGGCTCGCGCCGCCTGAGCCAACTGCGACCGCAGGGCGCGTTCCGCGGTATACGTATTCGCCAGCCGCAGACCCAGGGCAAACAACAGCACTGCCGCCACCGGCACCAGCCACGCCGACCACGACGACCAGGATCGTGGGCTGACACGAGCGTTGCGAGCCAGCCGTTTTTCCAGCCTCTTGCCGAAGCCCGCTGGCGCCTCGATCATGCGTTCATCACTGTACAAACGAATGACATTCCGAGTGCCTTCAAGAACCGACGCACAACGCCGGCAGCCGCGAATATGCTCGTCCATTTCCGTGCGCAGACCCACGCCCACCTCGCCGTCCACATAGCTGGAGACCTCGCGCCAGACTGTTTCGCAACTCATCCCGTTTGGTTTCACATCTTCTCCGCTCACCACGGCTTGGTTCCTTTCTCGAAAGGCAGGCGGCTGAACCAGCCGTGCTCCCACCCTCCGGCGAGCAGATCACGCAACATGAGCCGCGCGCGCAGGAGTCGCGTTTTCACCGAAGCCACCGAAATGCCCAGCGCCTCGGCCGTTTCCTGGATGTTCAACTGCTCCATGTCGCGCAGCACGAAAACTTCGCGGTATTTCCGGTCCAGCGACGCCAGCGCCTCGGCCAGCTTTTGCCGGACCTCTTTTCGCTCGAGAGCTTCCGATGGAATCTCCCGCCAGTCGGCGAATTCCCGCGGCGTGTATTCGGATTCCTCGTCGCGCTGGTTGTCAATGCCTTCCATGACGACGTTCCGTTCCCTTCTCCGGCGCATGAGCGCCTCATTCACCGTGATCTGAATCAGCCACGTGCTGAAACGCGCTTCGGCGCGGAATTGCCGGATATTGGCAAAGGCTTTGAGCATCGCCTCCTGCGCCACGTCTTCGGCATCGCTCTCGTTGCGCAGGATAGCGAAAGCCGCCGCATACACCCTGCGCTCGTATGGCCGGACCAGTTCATAAAACAACTCGTTCTGGCCGCCCTGCACACGGGCGATCAGATCCTGCTCGCGAGTCGGGCCGGCATCCGCCTCCGCGCGCGACTTCGGGTTGTTCAAGACCGGATTTGCTTCGGCCATCTCTTTCCGCCATCCGCCCGTCAGTATTCCGGATCTTTTTTCCAACCCGTGAGCATGGAGTAGAAGTTGTTCCATCCATGCAGCAGCACCATCACCAGATGCCCGAGAACGAAGGCCAGAATCGCCCACATGGTCAGGAAATGCCACACCCGCGCCCGGTGAAACCCGCCCATCAACCAGGCCAGCCAGGAAAACTGCACGGGCTTCCAGACCGCGAAACCGGTCAGCACGGAAAGGACTCCCAGCCCAATGACGCTGGTGTAAGCGTGCTTCTGAAGCGGGTTATAGGCTTCCCGCATCTCGGGCTTTGGACCGAAAAAGAAATAATGCTTCACCATTGGCCACACGCCCGGAACATCGCGCCGGGTGAAGAGAACCTGGCGATAGTTTCCGCTGAAAATCTGGTAACCGAGATAAATCACACCTGTGGCCAGATAAATCCACATGAACGTCAGGTGCCACTGCAGGGCCCCGCCGAGCCACCCGCCAATCGCAAACGACTTCGGCCAGTCGAGCAAATCTTTTTGCGGAATTTTGGCGCCGAAGCTGGGAAACGCACGGAAGATCTGCAACCCGCTGCCGACCATGACGAAGAGCGCAATGGCATTGATCCAGTGACAGATTCTTACCAGCAACGGATGTTCGTACACGGCTCGCGCGACCGTTTCGGTCTCGTCGGCCTTCGCGCGGGTGATTTCAACGACTGCACCGCTCATGGGTCCATCCTAAGATTCAGCGCTTTAGAGCTTCCAAGTTTCCGGGTTCAAAACAAATCTGACGCTATAAGCCGTAAAACTCCGAATATCCCTGATCTTCCCAGTACCCAACCCGGTCGAGCACGTGGGTGACCTTCAGGTCCGTCAAGTACTTGGCCTGCTTGTATCCGATTTTTGTCGGGATGTTCAGGCGCACAGGCGCGCCATGCTCACGAGTCAGCGGACGCTCATACATCTCCCAGCACAGCAGCGTCTGCGGATGCAAAGCCGTCGCCATGTCGAGCGATTCGTAATAATCGTCGGCACAGGCCACGGTGATGAATTTCGCAGTCAGATCGGCGCCAATCATCTGCAGAAAATTCGAGAGCCTGGTGCCGCCAAACCGGCCGATCACGTCCCAGCCTTCCACGCAGATGTGGCGCGTATTCTGACGCTGCAGGGGCAGGGCCTGAATTTGAGCCAGGGTGTAGTCGCCGGGCTTTTGTACGGACCCGGTCACCGTGAGCGTCCAGTTCTCAAAAATTACGCCGGGATCGTCCACGTCGTAGCCGTTGATGGGGAACTTCGCGAACGGCGTGAGCGCAGCATCGGAGAATGTCGGCGCCAAATGGCTGCGGCGGAACATCAGCCCAGAGGCCCAGTCGCTGAAAGCCAGGCCCCGTTTCAGCAGAGGCTCCTGCAGCGCTGGGATGGCGAACGCGCCCAGAGCCACGACCGGCGCGACTTTCAGCAGCTCGCGACGCGAAACCTGGCCAAATTTTCGCTCCGTCACCACCGGGTCAAACGATTTCGATCGAGTCGTGCGGGGCTTCTCCTGCGCATTCATCCCATCTCTCCAAATTCCTTAAAATCCACGTAATCGGATGCGTAACATCCCAGGAAGTTACCGGAAACATAGCACAAACGGGCCATGCCGAAGGCCATAAAACCGCCCGCTTCTTCTGGCCTTTCCCCGACTTTCGAGGCATACTAAGGGCACCATCCTCCAGGGTAAGCCGCACGGGGTACTCATGTTCGAGTCGAAAGTCGAATCCAAATTCGAATCGAAAACGCTCGTCTCGATGTCGAAGGCTAACCGTCCGGTACTGACTCCCCAGCCCTCGAAGAAGCCGACAGAAGGCCGTCAGCGGCGCGTCATGCTGGGCGCGCTGACCCTCCTTTTGATCGCTCTGGGGGGACTGCTTTACAAGGATCGCGATTTCTGGTTTCCGGACGATTCCGAGGTCGCCGATGAGTTGAGCCAGCCTGTCGCTGGGCAGCAGAACGCGACCCCGGCACCCAAGACAGTAGTCGTGGCGACTGCGCTGCCGAACGCGGATAAGAAACAACCGGCCACGAAACCTGCGGTCAACGAACCTGGTGCGGCTGCTCCTGCCGATGCTGGCGCGGGTCCAGTCGCTACCGTCACTCACCGGACGGTATTACCGCCGCTGGAGGTCGAGGTTGTCGCTGGAGACAACCACCGCACGGTGCACCCCGGCACAAACTCAGTGCGTGTAGACATGCAGCCGGGTGCTCCGACGCAGCCAGCGGTGGAGGCCGCGACATCGGAAAAATCCGATTCAGCCGCCTCTGTTACCAGCAACGCCGCCGAGCGCGTACAAATGTCGGCCGATACGACCGACGCCGTCAGCCGCCCGGTCAAGCCTGGCTACCCGCTGCTGGCCCGCCAGATGAAGGTACAAGGATCGGTGATCCTGCGCGCCCTGATCAGTAAAGACGGTCTGATTCAAAATCTCCGCGTGGTGAGCGGACCTCCGATCCTGGCCAGCGCGGCCGAGGAAGCCGTCCGGCAGTGGCACTTCAAGCCGCATTATGAAGGTTCCGAGGCGGTGGAGACCCAGGCCACGATCACCGTCAACTTCACGATTTCGACCAACTGATGACTTACTGATCTGCGCTTCGAGTACGCCCTTCAACCCTGCGGCAATAGTTGCTCTACTCGCCGTTCTCATTTCCGCCTTCGACTGATTCTTTACATCCGCTCCGAGCCGACCTAGTATGTGAGGCCATTCAGCGTCGCAGTTACGCCTTAGGAGAAACTTGCATGCGTCCTCTCTGCCGAGCAAGTCGCATTCTGTTGCCGGTTTTAGCCCTGACGTTCCTGGCCCGTCCGGCTCGAGCCGACGTTTTGAGCAGCGCCGACCTCAGTCGCCTGCGCTCAGTCGGAACGGTCGCGCTTTCTCCCGACGGCCGCTATCTCGCGTACACGATCACGATGTTGGATCAACCCGGCCGGCCTTACGGTCAACTGTGGGTCATGGACCTCGGCGGCGGCGATCCGGGCAAGTCCGATCCGAACAAATTGAAGAGCACGCGACTGGGCGGCGATAGTCCCGCCGCAAGCCCGCTCTGGTCGCCCGATAGCAAATGGATCGCATTCACCGGTACTGATGGTCAGCATCGTGGCCTGATGATCGCGCATCCGGATGGCAGCGAGACCACTTTTCTGGCGGCGCGACAAGGAACTAACTCCCCGCTCCCGGGGACCGGGAAAGGTTTTGCCTGGTCACCTGATGCGAAGCAAATCGCATTCATCTCTTCGACACCGGGCACGGGAGCAGACGATGCGGCCGGCGATCCGCGAGTGATTACGCGCTACCTTTATAAGCCGGACGCGGGCGAAGGCATGACCCGCTTCAACGACAATCAGCGCCTGCACATTTTTGTGGTGGATATCGCCTCCAAACAAATTCGCCAGCTCACGCAAGGCGATTACGACGAGCACTCGATTGACTGGTCCCCGGACGGAAAGCAAATCGTCTTCGCTTCAAATCGCGAGACTAATCAGGACGAATTCTTCAACTACGATCTCTTCACGCTGCAACTTTCTGACAATTCGATCCACCGGCTCACCGCGACCGAATCCTGCGAGTACGATCCGCTGTGGTCGCCGGATGGAAAATCCATCGCTTTTCTCGGCACCCGCCGCGGGCTTACCGACCGCGAAACCACCATGGAAGATACCCACGTCTGGGTCATGAACGCCGACGGCAGCAACCGGCGGGAGATCGGGGAGGTGATTGACGATCGCCAGGGATCGCCCCGCTGGTCGCCCGATGGGAACTCTCTTTACTTCACAGTTCAGGAGCGCGGTAACAATCGGCTGGTCCGTCTGCCGGCCACCGGCGGGCAGCCGGAGTACATCGTTAAAGACATTGGCGGAGTTGGAGGATGGTCGGTGGGGAAGAATGGCGTGGTGGCTTATTCGTTCACCACAGCGACCAACGCTGCCGAACTCTATTACAAATCCGGCACCGGCGCGGCCCGTCAGCTGACCGACTTGAATCGGGAACTTCTCGCCAACAAAACTCTCGGACAGGTCGAAGCTTTCACTTTCGTCAGCAATGACAACCGGTTTGAAGTCGAGGCCTTTCTCACCAAACCGGCCAGTATGACGGCAACTTCCAAGCATCCCATGATCGTTGTGATTCACGGCGGGCCGCACGGACAAAACGGGGCAGGCTTCTCGTTCAAAAACCAGGTCTATGCCGGACACGGCTTCGCGGTATTGAACGTCAACTATCGCGGCTCGACTGGCTACGGCCAAACATTCGCCGACGCCGTATTTGGAGATCAGAACGGCGACGAAGGCCAGGACGTGCTCTACGCCGTCAGCGCGGCCGTCCGCCGCTATCTCTGGATTGACCGCGAGCGCCTCGGCATCGAAGGCGTCAGCTATGGCGGACAGCTCACCGACTGGCTCATCACGCAGACCAACGAATTCAAGGCCGCCATCCCCACCGCCGGCATCGCCAATTTGGTCAGCTACAACTACATGACCTATTACAACCAGTACGAGGAAATGGAATTTGGTCAATTCCTGCATCAGGGCACGTTGATGGACATCGCGTGGCAGCGCTCGGCGCTGAAATACATCTCCGCCGCGCATACGCCGACGCTTATCATCCACGGCGAGAACGACAATGACGTCCCGATCGCGGAAGCCGAACAATTTTTCGTGGCGCTGAAAGATGTGGGCGTGGAGACCGTGTTCCTCCGCTATCCTCGCGAAGGCCACGGCCTCTCCGAGACCAAACACCAGATTGACGCAATGGACCGATCCATCGCCTGGTATGAGAAACACTTCCCCAAGCCGGGGGAGGAAGGCGTCACCAACGTTCAGCCATGAGATTTGCGGATCAGGAAGGTGAAGATTGATGGGAAAAAGGCGGGTAAAAATAACGAGCGTCCTGAAACTCTATACGAGTCCAGGACGCCCGGGCAGCCCTCCCCCAGAACTGCTCACCGAAGAAAATAAACTTGGTCGGCGCAACTGCCTATGGCACTTCCGTGCCATAGCCTACCGCTAAAGTGCTACTCCTCTATCTTGTTGAATTACTTAGACATAACTAGGTAGCGCTGGCCACTCCGGCCGTCTGTGGTGGTTGAAGCCCTCCCACCAACCTGCCGATGGAAACTCGTCAAGGTCGTCCGTTCCAGTGCCCATGTCGTCTTTTCAGGATCCGGAAGTCTTGCACGCCATTCTCGAGAATCTGTCCACTGGGTTGTGCCTCGTGGACATGGAGAAGCGAATCATCTTGTGGAGCGACGGCGCGGAGCGAATCACCGGTCACTTGCGGCACGAAGTCGTCGGGCACAGCTGCATCGGGGAACCTCTGCTGCACTGCAACAACCAGGATTGCGAGTGGTGCAATGAAGATTGCCCAGTGGCCCGCGCGATGAAGACTTCGCACGCGGTGGAAGCGAGCGCCCTTCTGCGCCACCGGGCAGGACACGAAGTGCCGGTGCGAGTCTTTGCCGTGCCCGTCCACAACCCTCACGGCTCCATCATTGGCGCGGTGGAGACCTTCGAGGAGATCAGCGCCACAGCCCCGGCGGACCGGGAGGAGTCCAATCTTTTTTATCGCGGCGGAGACGAAGCAACCGGAGTGGGTGGATTTGCCGCAACTCATTGCTACTTGCGTCAGAGGCTCGAGGCTCAGAACCAGGAGAACAGCCAGTGCTCCGTTCTTTGTTTCCGGCTGGAGGGTCTCGATCATTTTCGTCACAGCTGCGGAGCGGAAGCCGCGCTCGCCCTTTTGCGCGTCGTGGCGCGGACGCTTGAAGGTTCCCTGTGGAAGGGAGATTTCGTCGGGCGCTGGAGCGACGACCGGTTTCTGGTGATTCTGAATTGCAGCGCCGAGTCTCTAGCCGCTGTCGGCGAACGCATTCGCCGCGCCCTGGCCGGCAACCAGATTGAATGGTGGGGCGAAAAGCGCTCTCTGCCGGTTTCAATCGGACGCGCGACAGCCCAGGCCGGCGACACCGTCGAGTCGCTTCTGCAACGCGTTCTAGACTCACTCGCCACCGCTTCGCTCATTCACCCTGCTGCTGCTCAACTTGACCGCGCATCGGAGAGCTAGCCCATGTTCGCCATCATCGGAATCGTCGTAGTCTTCGGGTGCGTCGTCGCGGGCTATCTCATGGAGCACGGGAACCTGAAAGTTCTGATTCAGCCCGCCGAACTGATCATCATCGGCGGCGCGGCCGTGGGCACTCTCCTGATTTCCAACCCGCTTCACATCATCAAGAAAATCGCCGGTGGAATCGGCGGAGTGTTTGGCGCGTCAAAGTTCGGCAAGAAGACCTATCTCGACACGCTCAAAATGATGTACGACCTGCTCAACAAGGCCCGCAAAGACGGACTGATGGCTCTCGAACAGGACGTTGAGGAGCCCGAGAAAAGTCAGGTCTTCTCGAAGAATCCCGCGTTCATGAAGAATCACCACATCCGGGATTTTGTATGCGACACGCTGCGCATGGCCATTACCGGAGTGGACGCATTCGAACTCGACCAGATGCTCGACCTCGACATGGAAGTTCATCATCAGGATTCCTCACAACCGACTGCCGCTCTCGGAACCATGGCCGATTCCCTGCCCGGCCTGGGAATTGTCGCCGCCGTGCTGGGCGTGGTGATCACCATGGGGGCTCTCGGCGGGCCTCCCGAAGAAATCGGACACAAGGTGGCCGCAGCACTGGTCGGAACGTTTCTCGGCATTCTTCTTTGCTACGGTCTCGTCGGACCCATCGCCGGCAACATGACCAAGGCCGCCGAGGAAGAGCATGCCTTTCTCTACGTGATGCGCGTGCTGATGGTTTCCTTCCTCAAAGGAACCGCGCCAATCATGGCGGTTGAAGTGGCGCGCCGTGCGGTTCCCGGCCACGTTCGTCCGTCGTTTAAGGAACTGGAGACGGCTTGCAGGAGTGGGGGAACAGCCGCCGCAGCAGCCGCTTCTTCTTGATCTCGTGGATTTATGGACAAGCCACGGCCCATCATCATTCTCAAGAAAAAGTCCGGCCACGGCGGCCATCACGGCGGCGCCTGGAAGGTGGCTTACGCCGACTTCGTCACGGCCATGATGGCCCTGTTCATCGTGCTCTGGTTGCTCAACTCCAGCAAGCAGGTGCAGGAAGCGGTTGGCGGATACTTCAAGGACCCCACTGGAACCTCAAAGAAAGTCGGCTCCAACATGGTGGGAACGGGTGAGAACTTCCTTCTGACCCGTGACAACATGCCGAAGCTGAAGGAGCAGTTACAGAAAGCGATCCAGCAGATGAACGACTTCGACAAACTGAAGAGTCACATCGAGATGACGGTCACGGCCGAGGGACTGCGAATCGAGCTATCCGAATCCGCCAGCGGGACGTTCTTCGATAGCGGCAGCGCCAAGCTCAAACCCGACGGCCAGCAACTCCTCGCGACTCTCGCGAAGGAACTGGGCAACCTGCCCAACAAGCTTTCCATGGAAGGCCACACCGATTCCACGCCGTATGCGCCCTCGGCCAGTTACGGCAACTGGGAACTTTCCACCGACCGGGCCAACACCGCACGCCGTGTCATGCAATCGAGCGGACTCCGCCAGGACCAGGTCACCCAAGTGCGCGGCTTTGCCGACCAACGCCTGCGCAAACCCGACGTGCCGCTCGACCCGGCGAATCGTCGAATCTCGCTGATCGTTCAATACATCATCAAGAACAACGACGACGAACCGGCGGTGCCTGCGCCCGGAGAAGACAAGTCCGCGCCGGAAAAACCCTCCGCGGCAAGTCCTCAGACCCCTGAAAAGAAGTAGTCGGTTTCGCGCCGATCGAATGCTTCCCCCGGTTTCACTTAACTTTACAAATCCCCGGATAACGATAGATGCCTGACGGCTGTATAATCCCGCCTTTGCTTTCTGCTCAGGAGCCCCGCAGCCATGATGAAAGTCTCCGTTCGATTCTCCTACGTACTCGTGTTGATTCTGGCGCTGATGCCCGCCGCTTTGGCGCAGGCGCCGGAAAGAGTTGACCTCGAAGTTATTTCGCGGATTCGTAACGAGGGCTTCCACAACTCGAAAGTGATGGACTATGCCGCCGGCCTGATGGATTCGATCGGGGAGCGCCTCACCGGCTCGCCCAACATGAAGCGCGCCAACGAATGGACGCGCGATCAACTGACTGCCCTGGGGCTCAGCAACGCGCATCTCGAAGCCTGGGGCCCGTTTGGCCGCGGATGGACGAATCAGTACGTCAATGTGCGCATGACTTCGCCCGATGTTGCGCCGCTCATCGCCTACGCCAAGGCCTGGACTCCCGGCACGAGTGGCGCGGTCAGCGGAAAGTGCATTCGCGTCGCCATCGAAGATAAGAAAGATTTCGACAAGTATCGTGGCAAGCTGGCGGGAATGATCGTGATTCTCGGCCCCGACGCCGACGTCAAGCCCATTACTGAAGCGCCGTTCAAGCGTTATTCCGACGACGACCTCGCCAAGCTCTCTGACTATGAGTCCGCCGGCGATCTTCAATTCCGGTATGCCGACATTCTAAAGCGTCGCCAGTTTAACCGCGATCTCAGCCAATTCCTGGCCGACGAAAAGCCTCTCGCCGTGATTGACCACCCTCGCCAGACGGCTGGCGGTGGGACGGTGTATGTACAATCCGGCGGCTCCTACAAGACGGGCGAGACTTCGACGGTGACGCAGCTCACCATGGCCATCGAGCACTGGAGCCGCATCGCGCGTCTGCTCCAGCAGAAGCAGGACGTCACCCTCGAACTCAACGTGCAAAACACGTTTTACGACGACGACCCGATGCAGTACGACACTATCGCCGAGATCCCCGGCACCGACAAGAAAGACGAAGTCGTCATGCTCGGCGCGCATCTGGATTCCTGGCACACCGGCACCGGCGCCACCGATAACGGAGCCGGCGACATTGTCATGATGGAAGCTATGCGCATCCTCAAGACTCTCGACCTCAAGCCTCGCCGCACGATCCGCATCGGGCTGTGGAGCGGCGAGGAACAAGGCTTGCTGGGTTCGCAGTATTACGTCGAGCATCACTTCGGCTCGCGGCCGCGCCTGGACGATCCCAGCATGAAAGACACGCCGACTCTGACCCGTCGTGACGCCGGCCCGGTCACGGTCAAGCCGGAGCAGGCAAAGATCTCGGCGTACTTCAACGTGGATAACGGCGCCGGCAAGATCCGCGGCATTTATCTGCAAGAGAATGCCGCGGTCGAACCCATCTTTGAAGCCCGGATGAAGCCCTTCAAAGATCTCGGCATGACGACGTTGACCATGCGCAACACCGGCAGTACCGATCACGTTTCCTTCGACGCGGTCGGCATTCCGGCATTTCAGTTCATCCAGGACCCATTGGATTACTTCACGCGGACCCACCACTCCAACATGGACGTCTACGACCGGCTGCAGCCCGACGACCTGAAGCAGATGGCGGTGATTGTGGCCAGCTTTGTTTACGAAACCGCTATGCGCGAGCAGATGCTTCCGCGGAAACCGATCGAGCCTCCGATCATGCGGGATTCATCGAAGAAAGACGAATAACGGCCTCACGCCTTGTGGCCGGTTTGTTAATTTGTTAGCCTTGCCCGGCTGTTCAGCCCGGCGAGATGCTGATATGGCCGCAACCAGAAGTCCGAACTCCGCAAGCGGCGGAAGAATTCCTGGCGGACTGATTCCGGGTGTACTGATCGCGCTGATGGCCGTCGCGATCACGGCCGTGGCCTCGAGCGGAGCGACTCCGCCGCAGCCCTGGGCGCAGGGCTACGATCCGCTTGGTCACTGGCTGCTCTCCACACTGCTGGCCGCTCTGCCCGTCATTGTGCTGCTCGGGGCCCTCGCCGTTTTCCGCATGAAGGCCCATTATGCCGCCTGCCTCGGCTTGGTTACGGCCATTCTTGTGGCCTGTGGAGGCTTCCACATGCCGGTAAAGATGGCCAGCATCACCGCCATCTACGGCGCACTATACGGCTTGTTCCCGATCGGTTGGATCATCCTCAATGTGCTTTTTCTCTACCGCATGACCTGCGCCACCGGCCGGTTCAAGGTGCTGCAGGAAAGCATGACCGGGATCACCCAGGACACCCGGCTGCAGTTGCTGCTGATCGCATTTTCCTTCGGAGCCTTCTTCGAAGGTGCGTCAGGATTCGGAACGCCGGTCGCGGTCACCGCCGCTCTGCTGATCGGACTCGGCTTCAAGCCCCTGCAGGCGTCCGGCTTATCTCTGATCGCGAACACCGCGCCCGTGGCCTTCGGCGCCCTGGGCACTCCCATCGTCGCCCTTGCCGCGGTTACGGGATACAGTGAAGTGGTTCTCGGGGCGCAGGTCGGCCGAATTCTTCCGTTCTTCTCGATGCTGGTTCCCTTCTGGCTGATTTGGGCCTACGCCGGTTTTCAGGGGATGAAGGAAATCTGGCCGGCCATCGCGGTTGCCGGGATCGGGTTTGCCATCCCCCAATTTCTGGTTTCGAACTTTCAGGGGCCGTGGCTGACTGACATCATCGCGGCACTGATCTCCATGGCGTGCCTGGTTCTCTTCCTTAGAGTCTGGCAGCCCAGGCGAGTTTGGGGACACGCGGGCTCCGCGGATTCCGGGCTTCGCACGGCCCGGGGCTCGCATGGCCACAGCCGAGGGGAGGTGGTTCGCGCCTGGCTTCCGTGGATCATTCTCAGCGTGATGGTTTTTTGTTGGGGAACCCTCACCGGCAAGAAAATCATGAACACTCCGGAAAAAGTGTTCCCCACGCTGGCCCAATGGCCGGTGCCGCCGAGCGCCCTTACGAACCCGCAGATTCCCGTTCCTGGCCTCAACAAGCTGGTGCAGCGCGTGCCCCCGGTGGTTGCGAAACCTGCGGCGGAGCCGGCCGTCTTCGGGCTGAACTGGCTATCCGCCACGGGCTCGGGGATTTTATTCGCAGCGATTCTTTCCGGATTCGTCATGGGCGTTTCTCTGCCCAGGATGCTGCTCATGTGGTGGCAGACGGTTTGGCACGTACGCTTCTCGCTCATGACGATCGCCGCCATGATGTCGGTCGGTATTCTCACGCGCTACTCCGGCCTGGACGCCACGATGGGACTGGCGTTCGCCCGCACCGGCCATTTCTATCCTTTTTTCGGAACGCTCCTGGGATGGCTGGGCGTGGCTCTCACGGGCTCTGACACGGCATCGAATGTGCTGTTTGGCAACCTGCAGAAAATCTCTTCGCAGCAGATCGGAATTTCTCCCGTACTGATGGCTGCCGCCAACAGTTCCGGCGGAGTCATGGGCAAGATGATTGACGCCCAGAGCATTGTCGTCGCCAGCACGGCGACGGAATGGTACGGTCACGAGGGCGAGATTCTGCGCTACGTCTTCTGGCACAGCATTGCGCTCGCCAGCCTGGTCGGCATCCTGGTTTTTCTTGACGCTTACCTTGCGCCATTCACGCGTATGGTCGTCCGATGAGCTTCGTCGCAGGGCCCATGGCACAACACGGCCACTCATAAGTTGCAGTTGCTGACACCACGTTGCAGTTTCTATCACCGAACCTGCGTCAGTAAGCGGCACTCAGTTTGCTTCGTGACGGTACAGCAACCTTTGTTCGCAACAGTATTCGAAACGCCAAACCATGGGTTATGAGAAGAAGGGGCACGTAGGCAGCGAAAATAAAATAGCCAGCGCCTAGGAGGCCCGGGTTAAAGGGGAGTGCGATGCGGCTTCCCAGGTAAAAGGCGAAGAGCAAGTCCGCTGTCCCGAACGTATTGAATACCCAAGTCACCGCACTCCCGCTACGGGTGCGCAGGGCGGCCAGGGCGAGCAAAGCCAGAACTGCGGTTATGAGATCACCATAAGCTACCGGCTGAGCAAATGTGGCCGGTAACTCCGAAGACGCGACGCCTGGCACGACAAACGCCAAGCCGAGGAATCTGAACGCATGCAGCATCAGGATCGGCTTCAGATTCTCGGGGCTGGAGCGTTCTCTGAGCGCCGGCCAAATGTACTGCCCCGCCACTACTCCCCAGGCGGTCAAGCCGAACACGACACTGATTCCGAACAAAACTCGAGATGGCATGATCGATCCTTTCTGACGGTCGCATTCTTCACGAATGACCGCCTCCAGTGGGCTCGTACGAAGAAGTCACTGTTGCTCTGCTGGACCCGTCAACGCCCTCAGCGGCATCAAAGGTCCGACAGGAATGTACTCGGTATTCCAAAGATGTTCTTTGGCGAGCGGCAGGGTTTCCATAATGTCTCGCGCCTCGTCCTCGGTCTTCGCGTCAACCAGGAAGATGACTCCCTTGCCGTCGCCGCGCGAATACCACTCGCGGATTTTCCCGTCGAGGTAAAGTTTTACCGTGGCGCGAACCTCTGCCGGCATGACGCCCATGAATTGTTGAAAGGTCACGCCCGGCCGGGGAGTCTGAACCACGAGCACTGCGGTCGTTCTCGGCACTGCCACGCTGGGCACGCCGGAGGGGGTGGCAGACTGTGATTGCGCTACCGATGCGACCGGTAGCACTGCGATGAGCAAAGAAATCATGAATTTCATCGTTCTCACCTCTATCAAGTGGTGTCGCTTTCGTTGTTAGAGTACGACTGTACTCTTATGATGCAAAAAAATTACCGTTCCACGAAGGACCGGATAAAAAAGTTCCTCGCCTCCATCAAGATCTGCTCGCGCCTTAGAGGGTCGGAACTAACCCGCGCCATCATCAACACGCCCGCCATGCTGGGGAGCAACAACCGGATCTTCGCCTGTTTCTCTTCTCGCGTGTGACCGGGAACAAATGGCAGCAACCGCTCACGATACGCTTCCAACAGCACTTCGATCCTTCTCCGTATGGCCACCGGTTTGCGAGCGAGTTCCGGGCCGAGGGCGGCACGCACGCAACCGAGTCCGGGCGAATTCGCATGGCCCGCGCTCAGATAGCGCTCGATGATGGCGCGCAGAGCTTGCCCCTCCGGGGCGGACTCTGCAACCTCGACCAGGCCTCTTCCCGTCTCCTCCAGTGCCCGAGCCACCGCCTCGACGAACAGGTCGTCCTTGCTCTTAAAGTGCCGGTAGAAGCCGCCCTTTTTCAGACCCGCCTTCTTCATGACGGTCCCGATGCCGCTGCTGTCCCCGCCCTGTTCGCGGAAGGAGCGAGCGGCTATGGAGAGAATTCTCTCGTGGTTCCGCGCTTTGTGTTCCCGCGAATATCGCATGCCTATAAGAGTACGACCGTACTCTTCGCAATGTCAAGCCCCAAGTTGACCCTGCCACCTGGAATTTCAGCTCGACCCGCAAAACATCCTGGGGGGCGCGGCTGGAAGCTTGGCCGGCACGCGCCTTCGAGAACGGAGGATAATGCGCGAAGCACGTCAGCAAAATCGTGCGCATTGGCGCTGCGGACGCTGTGAACGGCGCGGAAGAGGTCTAACCTATTGAAAGAATGGCTCCTCAGGTAGGACTCGAACCTACAACCCTTCGGTTAACAGCCGAATGCTCTGCCATTGAGCTACTGAGGAGTGGATGGACGGGCTCAGAAATGCCCGCCCGACTCGATTATCATAGCATTCCGCTCACAAACTGGAAATACGCTTCTGGTGACGGAGGTCAGCATTGATCCGGCCCATTTGTTGGTTTTTTCTCGCTTCCACGCTGCTGGCACAGGACCATTCCCGGCCCTTGCCGGTCCCGGCATCCCCCCCGAAGGCAACGGTGGCGCCGATCAGTGAAATGATCCAGGGCACCCGCATTACCGACAAATATCGCTGGCTCGAAGATGGCAACAGCCCGGCGACGCAGAAATGGGCGAAGGCCGAGATGGCATACACCCGGTCGCTGCTCGATCCGCTGCCCGGTCGCGAGGCTATCCGCAAGCGTCTGACGGAGTTGCTTTCCATCGGCGACATCACGGCTCCGCAGATCGCCGGCCGCTATTACTTCTATACGCGCCGCGAAGGTATGCAGAACCAGCCCATCCTCTACGTGCGCGAAAAGAATCCGGACGGCAGCGTGCTTCCTGAACGTGTTTTGGTTGACGTAAACCAGCTTTCGGCCGACGGTACCATCGCGCTGGACTGGTTCGAGCCCAGCGAGGCCGGGCGTTTCGTCGCCTACGGCACGTCGCAGAGCGGTTCGGAGATGAGCACGCTGCACATCATCGAGACCCGGACCGGCCAGGCGCTTCCCGACACGATTGACCGCACCCGCGCCGCCTCGATCGCGTGGGAGCCCAACAATCACGGCTTCTACTACACGCGCTTCCCGAAGAAGGGCGATGTCCCGGCAGGCCAGGAGCGCTACAACCGACACGTCTTCTATCACCAGTTAGGTAGCGATCCCGCGACCGACGATCCGATTTTCGGCGAAGGTCGCGATCCCGAGGACTGGCCCAGCCTGCGGCTTTCTGACGACGGCCGCTGGCTGCTGATCAATGTGGCCCAGGGATGGACAAAGTCCGAACTCTTTATGATGGACTTGAAGAAAAATATCCCACCCACTCGCGTGACCACGGGTAAGGAATTTCTCTACAGTGGCGAAGTCTATGACGGCAAACTGTACTTGACCACTAACGAGGACGCGCCCCGCTACCGCGTCTTTGTCACCGATGCCGGCGACTTCGACCGCGACCACTGGAAAGAGATCGTTCCGCAGTCAGACGCCGTGTTGAAGAGTACCGCCGTCTATGGCGGCAAACTGGTTGCCCAATACGAGCAGAACGCGACCTCACAACTTAAACTTTTCGATCTCGAGGGCAAGAAGCTGAACGACATCACTCTTCCCTCGCTCGGAACCGTCACCGGTCTGGGTGGTCATTACAAGCACGACGAGTTTTTCTACAGCTTCGAGTCCTTCACCGTGCCGCCGAGTATCTATCGGGTTGATCTGCACGATGGCACGACTTCCTCATGGGCCAGAATTGACGCGCCTTCGATCGATCCGAACGCCTACGAAGTCAGGCAGGAATGGTTCCACTCGAAAGACGGCACCCGCGTGCCCATGTTCATCGTGTGCAAGAAGGGCGTCGAAAAGAACGGACGAAATCCCACCCTGCTCACCGCCTACGGCGGGTTCGACGTCAGCCTGACTCCGACCTTCAGCTCCGATGTTTACCTCTGGCTGGAACGAGGCGGAGTGTATGCCGTGGCCAATCTGCGCGGTGGCGGCGAGTTCGGAGAGGACTGGCACCGCGCCGGTATGCTCGACAAGAAACAGAATGTCTTCGATGACATGATCGCCGCGGCGGGATATCTGATTTCGGAAAAATACACGGCGCCGAACCAACTCGCGATCCAGGGCGCCTCCAACGGCGGTTTGCTGATGGGGGCAATGATCACACAGAGGCCAGATCTTTTTCGCGCCGTGGTTTGCCAGGTTCCGTTGCTCGACATGCTGCGCTATCAGAATTTCCTGATTGCCCGGCTCTGGATACCCGAGTTCGGCAGCGCCGACACTCCGGAGCAGTTCAAGTGGCTCTATTCATACTCGCCCTATCATCATATCAAGCCCGGCGTGCAATATCCCGCAATCCTGTTGACCACGGCAGACAGCGACAGCCGCGTAGACCCGATGCACGCCAGAAAAATGACGGCCTTGATGCAGGCCGAAGCCAGGAACGGCATGAGCCGCACCCGCCCGATCCTGCTGCGTATTGAGCCGAAGGCGGGTCATGGGTCCGGTAAGCCAATTTCCAAGCAGATCGAAGAGGACACCGACATCTACTCTTTCTTGTTCTGGCAGCTGGGTGTGAAGTAGGGGTGTCAGAAAAAAAGAAAGAACAAGCCCCACCCGGCTGGGTGGGGCTTGAGACCTGCGGGATTGCTTAGCGGCGCATGTTAGACGCTTCCGCGGCCATTTTCAGTTCACGGCTCGCCTGCGCCATAAACTGGCGGGCTCTTTCGGCATGGCCGTGCATGTCATAGCGGATATCCTTCTGCGCTTCGGCGACTTTGTGGTTGGCGTCCACCAGCAGGCGCTGGGCTTCCGCCAGGTTGGGATGGATGGCAGGATCAATGTCCACCACCGGCTCTTGCGCCATGGTGACTACGCTGAGAAGCACCGCGGACAGCAACGCGCGAGACAACAGGGATCTCTTGCTCATAATTTTCTCCTCACTGTGTATTGCTGGCTCTCTTCAATCCGCTTCGCGGGGCGCATTCGCCCCTTTGCTGAGTAAGTCTACCAACGGAATCGGGGAAATCATCATAGGTGTGAATCCAAAGGTACAGCGTCCGAAGGGACAACAAGCCACGGTGCACGTCTCGGTTGGACTTGACACGCCGCCTCAGGCACAATAGTCAGTTTCGCGCTTCAAGGAACGGTGAGTGTCGTGGTCTGATCGCCGACGATCACAGATGAGGGAGTCCTTAAATGAAATTGCCGCCCGTCGCAGCCCTAACCATGCTTGCAGTTTGCGCCTTCGGATTCTTCGTCTTCGCCATCGCGGCTTCCACTGCGCAAGACAGCTCTCCACTGGCCTATCCGCAGGCCAAGAGAGTTGACCAAGTGGACGATTACCACGGCACGAAGGTCGCCGACCCTTATCGCTGGCTCGAAGACACTGACTCCGCCGACACCCACGCCTGGGTCGAAGCTGAGAACAAGCTCACCTTCAGCTATCTCGACAAGATTCCCTATCGTTCCGCGATCCGCGAGCGTTTGCTGAGGCTGTGGAACTATGAGCGCTTCACCGTCCCGGAACAGCGCGGCGGACGCTACTTTTTCCAGCACAACAACGGCCTGCAGAATCAGAATGTCGTTCTCGTAGCCGATTCGCTGAACGCCGAGCCGCGGCTGCTGCTCGACCCTAACACACTGTCGGCCGACGGCACGGTTGCTCTCACCGGAGGAGCCATCACCGACGACGGCAAACTCATGGCCTATGGCACCGCGGCCTCCGGATCCGACTGGCAGGAGTGGCACGTTCGCGATGTGGACTCCGGCAAGGATCTCCCGGACCAGATTAAGTGGGTGAAGTTCTCGGGAGCGTCCTGGAGCAAGGACGGCAAAGGATTTTTCTACAGCCGCTACGATGAGCCGACGGGCACGGCCCTGCGCGACACGAATTATTTTCAGAAGCTCTACTACCACCGCGTGGGCACGCCTCAGTCCGACGACAAGCTGATCTACGAGCGGCCCGACAACAAGGAGATGCTCTTCGGCGGCGGCGTCAGCGATGACGGGCACTATCTGGTCATCCATGTGTCGCAGGGTACGTCGCCCAAGAACCGGCTCTACTACAAGGATCTCAGCCAGCCCGACGCTCCCGTGATCCGACTGCTCGACGATTTCGACGCGCAATACTTATTTCTCGGCAACGACGGCCCGATTTTCTGGATTCAAACCGATCTCGACGCGCCCCGCGGGCGCCTGATTGCGATTGATACGCGCCATCCCGAGCGCTCCAACTGGAAAACCATCGTTCCTCAGG
>Ga0070733_10000329_pt1 | contig 40135 bp, 24 predicted proteins | sample Coa_R1_9_FD_66450 | JGI IMG/M metagenome (GOLD analysis project Ga0070733, IMG submission 66450) | Surface soil microbial communities from Centralia Pennsylvania, which are recovering from an underground coalmine fire - Coalmine... | ecosystem: Environmental > Terrestrial > Soil > Unclassified ... | reverse complement strand
GTCTTACCTCCGGTCGCCCGGCCAGCGTCTCCTCTACGGTCTTGACCGCGCCACGTATTTCCGCGAGATCGCGCCGCGCGAGGGCATACGGCATGCTCGCGGACTGCCGAAGAATCGCGGGCGATCTCGACGGGGGCGCGCCAAGCGCACGCAAAGAGGTTGACGTAGTTACATGGGATAACTACACTGTCTTTGTGCAGGTGGAGTGGGATGAGGCCAAACGCGAGGAGAACCTTCGCAAGCACGGAATCGATTTCGTTGGCGTTGAGACGCTGTTCGAGGGATTCACGGCGACAATCGAGGACGACCGCTTGGACTATGGCGAGCAGCGCTTCGTCACGTTTGGCGTCATGGAAGGAAGGGTTGTTGCGGTCGTCCACACCGAGCAGAGCGATACGATCCGGATCATCTCGATAAGAAAGGCAACGAAGCGTGAAGAGCAAAGCTACTTCTCAACGATCTCGGAGTGACTGGCAGCGGGTCGATCGAATGAAGAACGGAGAGATCGATCTCTCCGGCCTTCCTGAGATTCCCCCGGAGAAATTTGCACGTGCCCTTGTTCGTAAGGGGTTGCAGCCCGTAGTGCGCAAGGCGCAAATTACACTGCGCATCGACGCGGATGTCTTGGAATGGTTTCGCGAGCGAGGAGCGGGATATCAGGGCCGCATCAACGCTGTGCTGCGGGCGTACAAGCAGGCTCACCTGCGGTAAGCAGGGCGATGGCGTCGCGCTCAGTGAGGGCGGCCCTGCTGTGGTCCGGCCGCTGAAAGAGCCTCGGACCTGACGGCAGGGCAGCAGCTCGTGGGTCACACTGTCGGCTCCACGGGCGGCTCTTGATCCGTCCACCCGGCCGGGGGTCAACCAGGCGATGCGCGCTGGCTGTGGCCGTACGGCAGCCCGCTGGCGGCTCAAGCAGGGCTATCCGCGAGAGCCAGCCGCGAGATCCCACGCCATCGACAAGGACAAGCCGCTCAGCGACGTGCAGCCGTTGACGCGGCGCCTCGGGGATTCGCCCGCCTGGTTTCCGCTACCGAGCCCGCCACCTTCGTCACCGTAGCCCTGTTGCTGGTGGCCGTCGCCGCGCTGGCGAGCGTGCTGCCGGCGCGGCGTGCCACCGCCGGCAACCCGCTGTCGCCCTGCGCCACGACTGATCCACGGGACGCCGGTCCCGGCGCCGCTGCCGGCCCGGTCCGGCCCGGCCGGCCCGCCGGGTCGACACTCCTGCGCTGGCGCCGATTCGCGATAGCATTTGCATCACCTGAACCACTGCACGTCTCTCATAGGAGGTCTGGCCCATGACTCGACACTCCCAACGTCCGCCGCGGCAACCCTTCCTCGCGCTGCTCGCGAGCCTCGGCCTCGCCGCCGTCCTCCTGGCCGCGCCGGCGCCGGCCACCGCGACGGTTCCCACCGTCGGCTCGTCCAACCCCGCCACCGCCGACCCGCCGGTGCCGCGGCCGCCGACCAAGCCCTGTACCGTGACCCTGTTCTCGGACCTGCAATTTGCCGACTTCAATCCCAAGACCTTCACCTACACGCCGCCCGCCGCCTGCCCGGGGCCATGGGCGAAAGTGGTGCTCGAGGGTGACTTCTCGGTCAGCGCCGGCCGCCAGTTCGACCGCACCGCCCTGATCGCCATCGGCCACGTCAACGTCTACTTCGGCACCACGCCGGAGCCCTCGAGCACTTTCTCCCCCCTCTGGCACGTGGAGCGCGACCTCACCGATTACAGCTCGCTGTTCACCGCCGCGCAGACCGGCGACGTCGACATCGGCAACCTGGTCAACGCCACCTTCACCGGCGTCATCACCGGCAGCGCCCAGTTGCAGCTCTATCCGGTCGCCCGCGTCGCGCCCGCGCCGCGCACCGCCGACCTGGTGCTGCCGCTGTCCGATGCTCCGGGGGGCGCCGTCCTGCTGACCAACACCGCCAGCACCCTGACGGCGGACTTTTCCTTGCCGACCAACGTCGAGCGCGCCTATCTTGACGTGGTCACCCAGAGCCAGTCCAACGACGAGTTCTGGTACACCTGCGTCCCCAACGACGTCACGAGCGAGCTCGAGAGCTGCGGCGGGACCGCCTTCCGCGAAGGCGAGGTCACCATCGACGGCCAACCGGCGGGTGTCGCTCCGGTCTATCCTTGGATCTTCACCGGCGGCATCGATCCGCTGCTCTGGCGGCCGATCCCCGGCGTCCAGACGCTCTCCTTCGCCCCCTATCGCGTCGATCTCACGCCGTTTGCCGGCCTGCTCAGCGTCGGCAGGGAGCACCAGGTGTCGGTCAGCGTCTTCAACTCCAACAACTACTTCCAGGTGACCGCAACGCTCGCGCTCTACCTCGACGCCGGCTCGCGCCAGGTGACCGGAGCGGTGACCGAGAACACCATCGGCACCGGTCCGGCGCCGTCGATCAAGGAGGATCTCACCACCGGGGCGGACGGCACCCTCAGTGGTTCGGTGACCACCACCTCATCACGGCAGTTCACCGTCGCGGGCTTCGTCAACACCTCGCATGGCCGGGTGGCGACCCGGGTGAGCCAGACGGTGGACTTCTCGAACGTGCAGCAGTTCCAGGTCTCGGCGTCGCAGTTCGTCCAGGACATCTCCCAGATGACCTCGATCTCCACCGGGACGCAGACCAGGACCGGCGGCGAGGTGCGCTTCGCGGCGAACCAGCTCACCTACCCGCTGGCCGTGGACATCACGGTGAACCTCAACGCCGACGGTTCGGGCAGCCAGACGACGACCATCGCCCAGGCGTTCGACCACGTCGAGCGCGACGCCGGCGGCGGCCCGCCGTTCTCCGCCCGCATCGCCGACAGCGTCGCCAGCGGCGACACCCTGCTGTTCAATGCTGCCGGAGCGATCACCGGTTTCCAGGGCAGCCACAGCTCGCAGAGCTACTTCGCGCAGCAGACCGGCCTGGCGTGCTACAGCCGCAGCCTCGCCTCGCAGCTCGGCGTCCTCACCGCGGTCGTCGACGGCGCCGGCTGCAAGGCGCACTGACCCGCAGCGCGAGCCCGGGCCGCTCCGGCCACGCGCAACCCGGACGCCCCCTTCCCCCGCCGCCGCGGCGGGAGAAGGGGGCGCTGTTCGCTCCTCTGAAAGCAGTGGATCCTAGAAGTGCTGGCTGGCCACCGCGCGGCTGGCGTTGACGCGGCCGAAGGCGTAGGTCGAGAACGGCCCGATGTCGTCCGCGGTCAGGGCAAGGATGAGCTTGGCGTAATCGGGGAAGAAGGTCAGCGGCTTGCCGTCGACGCCGTCGATCAGCGCCGACACGCCGGCGACGATCGGCGAGGCGAAGCTGGTCCCGGCGCCGATGAGGTAGGAGCTCTCGTCGCCGCAGACGGCGCTGGTGCAGGCGCCGAGCACCAGCGACTGCTCGGCCGCCGGGATCTCCGGACAGTTGGGAAGCGGTGCGAGCGGGTTCGGCAGGTCGCCGCCCGGCGCGTCGACCCAGGTGGCGGTGCCGAAGTTCGAGTAGCTGGCCAGGGTGTCCTGGATGTTCGTGGCATTGATCGCGATGGCGCCCGGCGACTGCGCCGGCAGCTCGATGTTCGGGCTGTTGAAGGTGAGGTCCTCGGCGCTGTTGCCGGAGGCCACCACCACCAGCTTGCCCTGGTTGTGGGCGAACTGGACCGCGCGGTTGGTGGCGTCGATCAGCGCGTCGTTGCCGGCCTTCGGGATGAAGGCGCCCAGGCTCATGTTGATGATGTCGACGTGCTTGAGCTGGGCCGCGTACTCGATCCCGGCGATGACGTCGCCGAAGCTGCCGGAACCCTGGCAGTTGAGCACCTTGACCATGATCACGCTCGAGCTCGGCGCGACGCTGGCCATGCCGATCAGGTTGGAGACGATCTGGCTGGACACGAAGGTGCCATGGAAGAAGAAGTCGAAGAAGGTGGTCTCGTCGGCGCTGCCGCAGGGCGAGGTGCCCGGGGTGATCACGCTGACGCTGTCGGCGGTGTCGATCTTGCCCGTGAGGTCGATGTGGTTGGGGTCGACGCCGGTGTCGAGCACCGCCACCCGCGCCTTGGTCGAGCCGAAGGCCCCCTGCGCCCAGGCGCCGGGCGCGTTGATCTGCGACAGGTTCCACTGGCAGCCGAAGAAGAAAGCGCCCTGCGGGTTGGGTGCCGGCGCCGGGGGATGGGAGAGCACGACGGTCCCCTGGATGACGCTGGGCGGCGGCGTCCATTGCACGATGGTGTCCAGAGCAACGCTCTGGATGCCGCTGGCGGCGGACAGCTTGGCCGCGAAGCCCGGGTCGGTCGAGGTTGCCTGGGCGACGCCGATCTCCGGATGGGTCCGCTGCAGGGTGCCGCCGGCGGCACCGACCATCGCGCCCAGGTTGGCGGGCAGGGCGTTGCCGCTGCCCTCGATGATGTAGCGAGGGGCGGGGGCCGCGACGGCCGGCAAGGCCAGGAGGAGGGCCAGAGTCGCAGCGATGGTCACGACGGACAGTTTCCTCATTGCCATGTACGCGCTCCTTTCAAAGAGTCGAAACCGTGAAGAACGTCGATTACGCTTGCACAGAGCCCTACGCCAAATAGAGCCCTACGCCAAATAAGGTGCGGGCCGGGCCATGCGGCGCGCCGCTGTCGGGCGCCCCACGAGGCCGCCCGGAGGCCGGCGCACGTCCTTCGGATCCCGCCTCGTCCCGCGCCAGGTCCCGCTCGTCCCTCGTCCGTCCCGCTGGTCACGAAGCCGTTGGCGGCGGCCGGCGGCCGGGAGAGGCTGGTGGCGCCGGACGACCCGAGGAGAGAACCGACATGGACAATCCGACCGCCCGATCCGTTGCCACACCAGCCGCTGGCGCCGCGGCCGTTGGCGCCCCTGCCGCCGTCCCAGCCGCTGAGCTGCCGGCCGTTGGCGCCCGTCCCGCAGGTGCCCCTGCCATCGCCGCCGCTCCCGTCCCAGCCGTCGCCGCGGCCGCTGTCCCTGGCGCCGCTCCCGCCACCACTGCCAGAACCGCCGCCCTGGCCGGCGGCCTCGGCGTCGTGGCCTTGGTGGCCGCTGTCAAGCTGGTAATCCAGCTCGCGACCGTCGGCCGCTTCGGCTACAGCTATTTCATCGACGAGCTCTACTTTCTCGATTGCGCCCGCCACCTCGCCTGGGGCTTCGTCGACCTGCCGCCGCTCTTTCCGGCGATCGTCGCCGGCGTGCGCGCGCTGCTCGGCGACTCGCTGCTTGCCGTGCGCCTGCTGCCGGCGCTCGCCGGCGCCGCGCTGGTGCTGATGACCGGCCTGATCGCGCGCGACCTCGGCGGCCGCCGCTTCGCCCAGGGGATCGCCGCGCTCGGCGTGCTGGCGGCGCCGATCTGGCTGACGCTCCACAGCATCGACACCATGAACGCGCTCGAACAGCTGTTCTGGACCGGCGGCGCCTGGATCGTGCTGCGCATCGTGCGCGACGACCGGCCGCGGCTCTGGCCGTTGTTCGGCGCCGTCGCCGGCCTCGGCCTGCTCGACAAGCACAGCATGGCCTTCTTCGTCACCGCGATCCTGGCGGCCCTGCTGCTCACTCCCGAGCGCCGGGCCTTCCGCTCGCGCTGGTTCTGGCTCGGCGGACTGATCGCCTTCGCCGTCTTCCTGCCCAACCTGATCTGGGTCGTGCAGCACCATTTCCCGCACTTCGAGGTGCTTGCCAACATCAAGCGCGACGGCCGCGACGTCCATCTCGGTCCGTTGCAGTTCCTGGCCCAGCAGGTGTTGCTGTTCAACCCGTTGGCGCTGCCGCTGTGGTTGGGGGGCCTGGTCTGGCTGCTCGCCGGCCGCGAGGGCCGGCGTTACCGGGTGCTCGGCATCGTCTGGCTGGTGGTGATCGCCGAGATGCTGCTGCTCGACGGCCGCCCTTACTACCCGGCTCCCGCCTTCCCGATGCTGTTCGCCGCCGGCGGCGTGGCGCTCGAGGCCTGGCTCGCCGCCCGGCGCTGGCGCGCCGTCAGGCCCGCCTACGCCGCGGTGCTGGCCCTCGCCGGCGCGGCGCTGGCGCCGCTGTCCGTCCCGCTGCTGTCGCCGGCGACGATGATCCGCTACTCGCAGGCGATCGGCCTCGGGCAGCCCAGGATCGAAACGCACCGGCTGGGGCCCCTGCCGCAGCTGATGGCCGACCGCTTCGGCTGGCGGGAGATGGCGGCGGAGGTGGCTCGGATCTATCGCTCGCTGCCGCCGGCGGACCGCGCCCGGGCGGCGATCTTCGGCCAGAACTATGGACAGGCCGGGGCGATCGATCTCTTCGGGCCGCCGCTCGGCCTGCCGCCGGCGATCAGCGGGCACCTCAGCTATTACCTGTGGGGTCCGCGCGGCTACACTGGCGAGGTGATGATCGTCCTCGACGACAAACGGGAGGCCCTCGAGCGCCTGTTCCGCAACGTCGAGCTGGCGGGCCACGTCAGCCATCCCTATTCGATGCCGTACGAGCACTTCGACGTCTTCGTCTGCCGCGGCATGCGCCGGCCGCTCGCCGCGGTCTGGCCGCAGATCAAGAACTACCACTGAGATGCGGCGGCTGCTGCGCGGTTTCGGCCTGTGGCTGGGGGCGGTGGGGCTGCTGGGGCTGCTGCTCTTCCTCTACCACTACCTCGAGGCGCTGGCCGCGCGGCAGCCGGAGGCCGCTCTGGCGCCGTTCATCCGCGAGGTCACCGGCGCCTTCGCCGGCGGCGTGCTGTTCTTCCCCATCCGCTGGCTGGTGCGCCGGCTGCCGCTCTCGTCCCCGCGCTGGCCGCGCCGCGTGCCGGTCTACGTCCTGGCGCTGCCGGTCTTCGGCGCTGCCGCCACGACGCTGATGTGGGGGCTGCGCAGCCTGCTGTACCCGCTGGCCGGCCTCGGCGCCTACGACTACGGCGTGATGCCGTTGCGCTACCTGATGGAGCTGCCGATGCAGGTGATCTGGATCGGCATCCTGGTCGCCGCCATCCATGCCTTCGCCGCGCTCGACGCGGCGCGGGCGCGCGAGCTGCGCGCCGCCCGCCTCGAGAGCAGCCTCGCCCGCAGCCAGCTGCGCAACCTCCGCCTGCAACTGCAACCGCATTTCCTGTTCAACGCCCTGCACACCATCTCGGCCGCGATGTACGACGACCCGGCCGCCGCCGACGAGATGCTGGACCAGCTGGCCGAGCTGCTGCGCGCCTCGCTGCGCACCGCCCAATCCGACGAGGTGCCGCTCGCCGAGGAGCTGGCGCTGCTCGACCGCTACCTGGCCATCCAGCGCGCCCGCTTCGGCGACCGGCTGGCCGTCGCCACCGAGATCGACCCCGGCGCCGAGACCCTGCTGGTCCCGTCGCTGCTGCTGCAACCCCTGGTCGAGAATGCCATCCGCCACGGCAGCGCCGAGCGCGCCGGCCGCGGCGCGATCGCGGTGCGCGCCCGGCGGGAGGACGGCCGCCTGGTGCTCGAGGTCGAGGACGACGGGCCGGGCGCAAGCATGCCGGCCGGCGCCGCCGCCCGGCCCGCCGGCGGCGCCGCGGCGTCGGGCCTGGGCCTCGCGGCCACCGCCGAGCGCCTGCAGCTGCTGTACGGGGAGGCCCAGAGCTTCCATGCCGGCAACGGCCCGGCGGGGGGGTATCTGGTCCGCGTCACCCTGCCGCCGCGGCCTGCCGACGCTGGAGCGCCGTGACCATCCGGGCGTTGATCGCCGACGACGAACGGCCGGCGCGCCACAAGCTGCGCCAGCTGCTGTCGCGCGAGGCCGATTTCGAGGTGGTCGGCGAGGCGGTGGACGGCGTCGAGGCGGTGGCGGCCATCCGCGCCGCCGGCCCCGACGTCGTCTTCCTCGACGTCCAGATGCCGCGGCTCGACGGCTTCGGCGTCATCGCCGAGGTGGGCGTCGAGGCCATGCCGCTGGTGGTCTTCGTCACCGCCTTCGACGAGCACGCGCTGCGAGCCTTCGAGGTCCACGCTCTCGACTACCTGCTCAAGCCGTTCGCCCCTTCCCGGCTGCGGCGCCTGCTCGACCGCCTGCGCCGTCAGCTCGCCCCGCCGGCGCCGCCCCGCGACGTCCAGGGCATCGAGCGCCTGCTCGCCGCCATGCGCCCCGCCGCCGAGCTGCCGCGGCAGGTGCTGGTCGAGCGCGGCGAGGGCCGGCAGGCGCTGCTCGCGGTCGACCAGATCGACCTGGTGCGCGCCGACGGCAACTACCTGCGCTGCTTCGCCGCGGGGGTCGAGTACCGCCGCCGCGGCACGCTGCGCGATTTCGCGAGCCGCCTCGACCCCGCCCGCTTCCTGCGCATCAACCGCTCCGAGATCGTTCGCCTCGAGGCCATCCGCGAATTGCAGCCCTGGTTCCACGGCGACGCCCGCATCGTGCTCCATGACGGCGCGGTGCTTACCTGGAGCCGGCGCTTCCGCGCCCGCGCCGAGGGTCTCTGGTGATCGCCGCCCAAGAATTTTGGGGTTTACACTCGGTAACGGCTGGCGACGCTCGCGCGCCACGATCTCGGGGAGCGGAGTTTTCTCGTTCAACCTTACGATGACCACGTCCAGGCAATCACCGCCCTTTGGCGCCGAGCTGGCCGCCGGCTGCCGGGAGCTCGCCGCCAAGTTCGTCGCCTATTACCTGGTGCGCCTCCGTCCGCATTGGCGCGCGGCCAGTGGCCGCGGCGAGCTGACGGCGCTGGTCGCCGCGACCTGCCGCCGCGATCCGGAGCACGCGGCGTTCCTGCTGGAAGGCCTGTGCTACGAGTACGTCCGGCGGGCGTTGCGCGCCCGCCGGCAGCTGGTCCACCTGCTCGACGGCGAGGCCGCGGCGGCGCTCCCCGAGCGCAGCCTGATCCTGCTGCACGTGGGCCTGGGCATGGCGCTCACCGAGGTGCTGATCCGCCCGCTGCGCCCGCGCGGCCAGGCCGCGGCGGTCGACGGCGCCCTGGACCGCTTCGCCGCGCTGGTCGCCGCCAACGCCCGGCCGGAATACGCGCCGGTCTGCTTCGAATCGCTCGGCTTGATGGTGCGCCGCTTCATGCCGCATCTCCACGTCGCCGTCGAGGAGCGGCTGCGGGTCCGTGAGCCGGGTGCGGCGGCCGGTTACTGGCACGGCGCCGGCCGGGGGATCTACTTCCTGGCGAGCCTCTGCCATCCCTTCCCCGGCACCGCCCGCCGCGGCCTGGCGATCTGCCGCCGCGAGCCGCCGCTGCCGGGCCTGCGGCTCGACGCCATCGCCGGCTTCGCCTTTGCCTCGACGATGATCAACCTGCGGCAGCCGGAGCTGGTGGCCCGGCTCCTGCTGCACGTCGAGCCGGAGGAGATCGAGGCGGTGGCGAGCGGTGTCGCCGGCGCCCTCATGACCCGCTATCACACCCGGCCGGAGGCGACGGAGGTCCGTGATTTCCTGCGCCCTGTCGCCGCACCCTGGCCCGGGGAGCTGGGCGCGCGCCTGGCCGCTCTCTGGGACGGCGCGGTCAGGATGCCCGCCACCGCCGCGATGGACCGCGCCTATCCCCTGCTGCGCGCCCGCGGGGAGCTGGCGAGCTTCGCGCGCCATCGGCCGCTCGGCACCGTGCTCGCTCCCGCGGGGGAGCCATGAGAGATCGCGCCGGTTCGCGAGCGTCGATCGTCGCGGTGAGCGCCCTGCGGCGTTCGGTCGGCGCGCTCGCCGCCGTCGTCCCGCGGCCGGGAGGCCGGCTGCGCTGGCGCGAGCTGGGCAACCGGCTGGAGGCCTTCGAGATCTTCCGGCGCGCGGCCCTGGCGGTGCGGCGGGCGCCCGCGGCCGGCGGCGAGCAGCCTCTTGCGGCGCTGGTCGAGCACGCGAGGCTGCCGGGGACCTGCCAGACGCTGTGGACCATCGAGGGCCTCGGCTACGGCCACGCCGAGCTGCGCGCCGACCGCGGCGCCGAGCTGCGCGCCGACCACCGCGCCGGTCCGGGAGAGTGGCTCGCCGCCGCCGCCGGCCTGCCGGCGTCCAGCCTGATCGCCCTGCACTGCGGCGTCGGCCTGTCGCTGGCCCGCCGCCGGCTCGCCGCGACGGCCGGCGTCGCGGACGCCGCGCTGCGGCGCGAGCTGGCCGCCTACCTGACGGCGTGTCGCGAGATCGCTCCCACGTATGCCGCGGCCCTGATCGAGGCCCTGGGCTTCATCACGCGCCTGCAGCACCCGCGTCGGGCCGGCGAGTTGGCCGGCGAGCTGGCGCGGCTCGACCGGGATGCCCACGCCTGTTTCTGGCACGGCATCGGTCGCGGTCTGTACTTCGTGCCCGGGCGGACGGCGTCCTGGACGTCGACGCCCTGGCGGGCGATCGCGGCGCTGACGCGAGAGGTGCCGCAAGGCGAGGCGCGCGATCACGCGCTCGCCGGCCTGGCGTGGGCCGCGACCATGGTCAACCTGCGCCATCCGCAGGTGATGGCGGAGATCCTGCGGCGCAACGCCGCCGATCTCGCCGCGGCGCCCGGGTTCGCTCACGGCGTCGGCTCGGCGCTCCTGGTCTGCCACGACTGCGCGCCGGACGACCCCTGCCTGGCAGCTTGGCGAGGCCAGCCGGCGCAGCCCGCGGGCGGCGAGCTCGCCGGTCTCTGGCGGCGCCACGTCAGCGGTCCCGCCGAGGCCGTGCTCGCCGCCGGCCGATTGGAGCGCAGTGTCTTGATGTAAGCTTCCTCGCCTGACGAAGGGAGGAATAGAATGAAGAGACAGCACCGGAAGCTGACGCTCGGCCGCGAGACCCTGGTCAACCTCGATAGCGGCGCGCTCCACACCGCCATCGGCGCGGCGACCGACACCGCTTCGAGCCCCTGCTGCCCGCTGACCAAGACGCCGGGCTGCGAGCCGACCTGGGTCGGCTGCCCCACGGCCCTCTGCACCAGGATCCACTGCCCCTAGCCTGAACCCCGGGGGGCGGCACGCAACGGTGCCGCCCGCCCGCGCGGCGGTCCCGCCGCGGGCTCGCCACCGGCTCACGAATAGCCGAGGCGGCGCTTGGTCTCGGCGATCGCGGCGTCGATCGGTTCGATCGCCAGCTGCTCGCGGTCGGCGCCACGGCCCGGTGGATACCAGCTCTGCCGGTACAGCGGGTAGCACTCGCTGCGGAGATGGCCGAAGGTCTGGTGGCCGCGGCGGGTGGCGCGCTCGTGGCGCAGCGCGTCGACGTCGATCGTGGCGACCACGATCTTCTCGCCCGGCCCGGGATCGGCCTGTGCCAGCACCCGCCCCTCGAAGTCGACCACCATGCTGCCGCCCGGCCAGGAGAAGGGCGGGTAGTGCGTCAGGCTGGCGCCCTGGTTCGCGGCCACCACGTAGGCGACGTTCTCGAGCGCGCGGCAGCGGTTGACCACCGTCCACCAATCCATCGGCGCGGTGGCGCCCCAGGGATCCATGTACGCCGAGACGCGGATCAGCACCTCGGCGCCGTTGGCGGTGAGCTGGCGCAGCGTCTCCGGGAACAGCCAGTCGTAGCAGATCGCCACCCCTAGGTTGCCGATCGGCGTGGCAGTCACCGGAAAGAGGTCGTCCGTGTACCCGGGCAGGTCGTGGGGGCTGGCATGGACCTCCCACGGGATCCACGGGTTGACCTTCCGGTACCTGCTGAGCAGGCCGTCGGGGCCGATCAGGCAGGTGGCGTTGAACACCACCCCCGGATAGCGGTCGTCGCTTTCGAGGAAGCTGCCGGTTTGGATCCAGATACCGTATTCGCGGGCCTTGGCGGCATACCGCTCGGTGTGCTCGTTGGGAATCGGGATGGCCAGCTTCGCCAGCAGCTCACGGGCGGTGGGGTAGACCGGCGCGGCGTGCGCGAACTCGGGAAAGACCACCAGCTTGACCGGCAGGAACGGCGAATAGCCCTCCACCGCATGCTCGATCATCGCCAGCATGCGGTCGGTGTGGGCCCTGATGCCGGTGCGGTCGGCGGGGTTGCCGAAATCGACCTGGCAGGCGGCGGCGGCGTAGCGGAGCTTCTCCTGGTGGCTCATGGCGCGCGGACCTCGTGTCGGGGTGAGCTCAGAACGTCTGGCTGGTGGTGACCAGGTACTGCAGGGCCTTGATGGAGCGGTCGCGGTCGATGGGGTAGGCGACGTCGAGGTGGACCACCGCGCCGCGCGAGGAGCGGCTCGATCCCAGGCGGAGGCCGGCGCCGACGTCCTTCAGCGTCTGCCGCTGCACGGCCGCAAGGGCCAGGTACGCCGGCGTCGCCTCGACGAACCAGGCGCGGCCGGTGTCGAAGAACGCGGCGGCGCCCAGGTTGAACAGGTGGAAGTACTCGCGGCTGCCGTAGAAGCGCTGCTCGAGGCTGGCCAGGAAGCGGCGGTCCCCCGCCTGATAGCGCAGCGGATAGCCGCGCAGGCCGTTGTCGCCGCCGAGCAGCAGCTGGTTCTCGAGGTCGAGGTTCTCGGCCAGATCGCCGCCGAGCTTGGCGACCAGCAGGCCGTTGCCGAAGGTCCGCACGTAGTAGCGCAGATTGGCGCCGGCGACGCCGTTCTCGATCCTGCCCTCGCTCAGCCGGCCAGAGAGGTTGGCGCCCAGGAGCAGGATCTGGCGCGCTCCGAAGGCCCAGCCGTCGGTGGCGGTGCTGGTCAGGACGAGCCGGCCGCGGTCGCCGCCGAAGAGCGGCGACGACCAGCCCAGGCGGGTCGCGAGCACCCGCCCGAGGTTGAGGTCCTCGGTGCGCTGGATCTGCTCGAAGTCGCGCACCGTGACGAAGCCGTCCTCGACCAGCTCGTAGCCGATCCAGGGATAGGCGAGGGTGCGGTTGGCGGCCACCGCGTCGGGCGGCGCGAAACCGGGGACCGGGGCGAAAGTGTCGCGATCGTAGGTGAAGCCGAAGCGGAAACGCTGGGTGATGCCGTCGAGCAGGCCGGGCGACAGGCCGCCGTAGACTTCGAGGAAATCGTGGCGCTGGCGGAAGCGATCCACCTCGTCGCCGCCGTCGTAGAGCGGATCGGTGCGGACGTCGTGCAGCGCCGACACCCCCAGGGCCCAGCGGGTGTCGAGGGCATAGAAGGGGCGCTCCAGGTCGACGGCCCGGGTGTCGCCGTCGCTGTTGTCCGCGAAGATGAGGTCGGCCAGGGCGTGGGTGCCGTCGAGGCTGGGGTCGCGGTAGCGCACCAGCTTCGAGGTGCGGTCGACGTCCTCGAGCCGGGCCACCTGCAGGTCCTTGCCGCTGCCGAGGAAGTTCTCGTCCTCGACGTCGAAGGCGGTGCTGTTGCTGCCGCCGGCGCGGCGGAAGTCGATCCCGGCCTGCAGGGTCCAGACGTCGCGGGTCACCACCTCGAGATCGACCGGCGTGGGGTCGTCCCCGGCGGCCGCGGTGGCCGCGGCGGCCGCAGGGGCCGGGTGGATCGAGACGTCGTACAGATAGCGGTTGGCGCGCAGCAGCCGCTCGGTCTCGTGGATGGTCTCGGGCGAGTAGGTGTCTCCCGGTTGGAACAGCAGCTGGTGCCGGATCACCTCGGCGCGGGTGGTGCGATGCAGCCGGTTGACCAGCCGGAAGACGCGCCGGCGCTCGTCAGGGCGAGAGGGGTCGAAGATGTTCTCGGTGACGATATGGACGGCGCCGATCTTCCTGCCGGCGGCGGCCGCGTCCAGGTCCTGGCGGTCGATCAGCCGCTCGACCGGAGCCGGGAGGGCGGCGGGAGGGCCGCTCTCGACCTCGCGGCCCGCAGCCGGTGCCGCGGCGGCGGCCGCCAGCCACAGCAACAGGCCAACCGTGCCGGCGCCGCCGGCGCGGCCGCCGGCCGGGGCCGGGCGCGGCTGGATCGGCGGCCGGAGGTCAGCGTCTTTCCGGCAGGCGGTACTTGGCCGGCGCGAGCGGGACAATGGCGGCATTATAGCGGGAGATAGCCCCCCGACGGCCCAATACCGGAGCCGTCGGGAGAAGCAGAGCCTGGGGACGGAGACAGAGCTCGCGAGGATCTGCTCGCTCTGGTATACGTAAGCCGAAGCAAAACGTCACAGGACCGCGGTCATCCCTGGTGCGCCTCGGCCGGCCAGGCCCTTTGCTGGGCCAGGGTGGCGGCGAAGTGGGCCTTGAGCTCGGGCAGCGAATCTCCTCCCAGCTTTTCGAGCAGGGCGTCGGCCAGGACCAGCGCCACCATGGCTTCGGCGATGACTCCTGCCGCCGGCAGCGCGGTGACGTCGCTGCGCTCGTACTGCGAGGCATGAGGGGTGAGCGTGTCGAGATCGACGCTGGGGAGGCCCTTGCGCAAGGTGGCGATCGGCTTCTTGTAGGCGGTCACCACCACGTCCTCGCCGTTGGTGATGCCGCCTTCCACGCCGCCGGCGCGGTTGCTGGCGCGGGTGAAGCGGCTGGCGGCGTCCTCCGCCGTCGCCGGCAGGATCGGGTCGTGGGCGGCGCTGCCGAAGCCGCGGCTGGCGGCGAGCGCGGCGCCGATCTCGACCGCCTTGACCGCCGGCACCGACATCACCGCCTGCGCCAGGAGGCCGTCGAGCTTCTCGTCCCAATGGGTGTGCGAGCCGAGGCCGGCGGGCACGCGGTGGGCGATCACCGTCACCGCGCCGCCGAGCGTGTCGCCGTCGTCGCCGGCGCGCTCGACCAGCCGCACCATCTCCGGCTCGAGCGCCGGGTCGACGGCGCGCAGCGGCGAACCGTCGTCCATGCGCAGCAGGTCGTCCCAGGTGGGCGGCGGCGCGTCGGCGCCGATCGGGCCGAGCGAGCGCACGCCGCTGCGCAGCTCGATGCCGCCAAGCTCGGCGAGCAGCATCTTGGCGAAGGCGCCCGCCGCGACCCGCGCCGCGGTCTCGCGGGCCGAGGCGCGTTCGAGCACGTCGCGCAGGTCGCGGCGCAGGTACTTGAGGCCGCCGGCGAGATCGGCATGGCCCGGCCGCGGCGCCTTCAGGCGGCGCAGCTCGACGAGGCGCGGGTCCAGGTCCCCGCCGCCCGGCCCCATCACCTTCTCCCAATTGGCATAGTCGCGGTTGGCGATCCACAGCACCAGCGGCGACCCCAGGGTGACGCCGCCGCGCACGCCGCCGCGGATCTCGGCGGCGTCGGTCTCGATCTGCATCCGCCGGCCGCGGCCGAAGCCGTGCTGGCGCCTGGCGAGGTCGCGGGCGAGCAGCGCGGCGTCGACGGCGAGGCCCGCCGGCAGCCCCAGCAGGGTGGCGGTGTGCCCCGGGCCGTGGCTCTCTCCTCCCGTCGTCAGGCGCAGGCGGCGCATGGCGGGTCAGCGCGCGAAATCGATGAAGCCGCGATCGACGTCGGCGCCCACCAGCCGGACGCGGGCCTTGTCGCCGACGTCCAAGCCCTCGGCGCCGTGCACCACGCGCCCCTCGACCGGCGGCTGGAAGATGCGCACCCAGGTGCCCTTGTCGGAGGCGCCGGTGACGATGCCGTCGTAGGACTGGCCGATGTGCGAGGCGAGCAGCATCGCCGCCGCCGACTTGTGGACCCGCCGCTCGACCTTCTCGGCGGCGTCCTCCTGCTCGGTGCAGTGGGTGGCGAGCGCCGCCAGCTCGTCGAGCGCGTAGGGCGACGGCTGGCCGGCGAGCGCCGCCTTGAGCAGGCGCTGGGTGATGACGTCGGGGAAGCGCCGGTTGGGGGCGGTCGAGTGGGCGTAGTCGCGCACCGCCAGGCCGAAGTGGCCGGGCGCCTCGTGCCCGGGCGGCTCGGCCACGTACTCGCCGGCGCCGAGCAGCTTGACCACGGCGAGCGAAAGATCCGGGAAGCGCAACGGGTCCTTGCGGCGCTGGCGGTCCAGGAAGCCCGAGAGCGCCACGGCGTCGGGGTCGGCGGGCAGCGTCTCGCCGTGGCCGGCGGCCAGCTCGACGATGCGTGGCCAGCGCTTCGGGGTGCGCACGACGCGGCGCACCGAGGGCAGCCCCTTGGCGGCGAGGTACTGCGCGGTGGCGCCGTTGGCGGCGATCATGAAGTCCTCGATCAGCTGCTTGGCCCGGTTCGGGACCTCCTCTTCGAGGCCGGTGATCTGGTCGCCGGTAAAGACCGGCCGGCTCTCCAGCGTTTGCAGCTCGAGCGCGCCGTGCTGGTGGCGCAGGGCGCGCAGGCGCTGGGCGGCGGCGTCCTGCAGGCGCAGCTGGCGGTCCATGCCGGCGACCGCCGCCAGGCGCTGGGGCGCCGGGCCCTTGCCCTCGATCCAGGCGCCGACGCCGTTGTAGGCCAGCTTGGCCTGGTTGCGCACCACGGCGCGGTAGTGCTCGAAGCGCGACACCGAGCCGTCCTCCTCGACGACCATCTCGACCACGATGGACAGGCGGTCCTCGCCCTCGCCGAGCGAGGTCAGGTCGGTGGACAGCCGCGTCGGCAGCATGGGGAAGATCTCGGCCGCGGTATAGACGCTGGTGGTGTTGTGCCGGGCGTGGCCGTCGAGCGCCGAGCCCCGGACGACCAGGGCGTCGACGTCGGCGATCGCCACCAGCACCGGGATGGCGCCGGCGATGGCGGCCGGCGCGCCGCCGCTCTTGCCTCCGGCCGCTGCCGCGGCGCCGGCGCCGGGCTCCCTGGCGACCGACAGCTGATCGAGGTCGCGCGAGTCGTCGTTGTCGATCGAGCACCAGGCGAGGCCGCGCAGGTCGCGGATCGCCGCGCCGGCCACTGGCGCCGGTCCCGCGATGTGCGCCAGCTCGGCCAGCGCGGCGGGCGGGAAGTCGGGCTCCAGCCCGCGATCGATCATCGCCTGGCGGGCGATGGCCTGAAGGTGCGCACGCTGTCTTGCCGGGCTATCGCTCATGGGGCGCTTGGTCCTCCGCTGGAAGTGGCAGGCAGGATATCAGGCGGCGGGACGGGGGAGTGGTATGGCGAATAAGCGGGTGTGCCACTAGACTTCGGCAGCTGGCGCGGCCGCCGAAGGCCGGCGCCGGTTCGCTTGGGCGCTTTCCGCACGCCCACCAGGAGCGCCGCACCATGGTCGACTCAACTCCCCGGGGCCCGTGGCTCCCGATCCTACCCGACGCTCCCGGCGTGGACGGCATCGGTCAGGCGCTCGACGAGATCGCCGCCGCCCTGGCGCCGCTGCCCGAGACCACCGAGACCGCCGCGACCGGCGGCGGGGAAGCCGGTCCGGATGCCGGCGTCGTGCGTTCCGTGGCCTTTTCCGACGGCTCCGCCGGGCGGGCGCTGTTCTTCCACTATCTCGACCAGGCAAGGCCCGGGCAGGGTCACGACGAGGTCGCCCTGGCGCACCTCGAGGCGGCCATCGCGGCGACCGCGGCGGAGATGAGCGTGCCCGGGTTGTACGCCGGCTTCTCGGGCGTCGCCTGGGTGCTCGAGCACCTCACCGGCAGGCTGCTCGAGCCGCCGGCGCCCGGCGAGGAAGACCCCGGCCAGGAGGTGGCCGAAGCGCTGGCGGGCTATCTCCAGCACACTCCCTGGCTGGACGACTACGACCTCATCTCCGGCCTGGTGGGTTACGGCGTCTGGGCGGTCGAGCGCGCGCCTCGCCCGCTGGGCGAGGAGGCGGCAGCCACCATCGCGCGGCGGCTGGGCGAGCTGGCCGAGCGCCGCGACGGCGGCATCACCTGGCGCACGCCGCCGGAGCGCATGCTGCCGAGCGAGGTGGAGAAGTTCCCCGCGGGCAACTTCAACCTCGGCGTCGCTCACGGCGTGCCGGGGGTGGTCGGTCTGCTCGCCGAGATGGTGGCCGCCGGCCTCGCGCGAGGGCAGGCGGAGGAGCTGCTGGCCGGGGGAGTCGCCTGGGTCGTGGGGCAGGCCCTGCCGCCGGGATCGCCGTCGCGGTACCCGTACTCGGTGGCGCCCGGCGTTGCGTCGCTGCCGTCGCGCCTGGCCTGGTGCTACGGCGATCCCGGGATCTCGCTGGCGCTGCTCGGCGCGGCGCGCGCCGCCGGCGAGCCGGAGTGGGAGCGCGAGGCCATCGCCACCGCGCGCGCCGCCGCCGCGCGGCCCCATGCCGACAGCGGCGTGGTGGACGGCAGCATCTGCCACGGCGCCGCCGGCGTCGCCCATCTCTACAACCGGCTCTACCAGGCTACCGGCGAGCCGCTGTTCCTGACCGAAGCCCGGGCCTGGATCGACAGCCTGATGGCCCAGCGCCGACCCGGCGAGGGGATCGCCGGTTGGCGGTCCTGGCGTCCGATCGGCGACATCACCGGACCCGAGCCCGAGCTGGGTTGGGTGGCCGACCCGGGCTTCCTGACCGGCGCGGCCGGCATCGGCCTCGCCCTGCTCGGCGCGGTCAGCCCGGTCGAGCCGGCCTGGGACCGCGTCCTGCTGTCCGCGGTGCCGCCGCGCCCGGCGAGATAAGCCGGCGCGGCGCGTCAGCCGGCAGGTGCGGCGCGCTTCCGGGCGCGGGCGGCGCGGGAGCGATGGGTCTGGAAGAGGAAATCGTAGAGCACCATCTCGTGGGCGCGGGCGGCCGAGCGAATGAAGCGGTTGACGTGCATGTGAGCGAGGCTCGGTGCCATCTCGGCAAGGGTATCCCGCAGCCTGCCCTCCCGTTCCAGCCGGCGCAGCTCGTCGATGATCGGGGCCGTCGCCAGCGAGCGGCGAGCGAAGACCGCGAGCGCCGGGGCGAAGGCGTTCTCGGGGTCGGCGCCGGCGTCGAGCAGCGGCTCGAGCTTCGGCCGCTCGGTGCGGAACTTCTGGTCCAGCTGCACCTGTAGCGCCTTGGCGCTCTTGCCGTCGGTGTCGCGATCGGCCGGGCCCGCGAACTCCTGGGCGAAGCCCTGGCGCATGCGGCCCAGGGTGGCAAGCTTGGCCTCGGCGTCGAGGCCGAGGTCGTTGAGCAGCGTATCGACGCCATAGAAGGCGAGCCGCCAGCGCACGTCGGCCCCCTCGTCGCCCTCGAGCATGTCGAGGACCTCGAGCACCGCGTCGCTGTCCACCTGGAAGAGGCGCTCGACCAGGCCGATGCCGAGCGGCCCGCCATAGCGCTCGACCTCGCGCTCATAGGTGTCGAGCTGTAGCTTCCACAGCCGGCCGTCGTCGAGCAGCGGCGCCGCGCCGGCGTGCAGGGCGGGCAGCAGCCGGCCGGCGAGCGCGGCCGGGTCGCCATGGAAGCGCACCCGCACGTGCCACTCGGGATCGCCATAGCGGATGAAGAACCAGCCGTCGGCCCAGCCCGCCGCGAGCGCCTCGCGGACCAGCGGCGCCAGCACCTCGCGCAGTGCGCGGTCGGCGGTGGCGGTGCCGGTGTAGAGCTTGGCGTACAGCCACTCCGAGCCGGGGGCGAAGGAGCGGCGGATCGCGAAGCCGTTGCCCGCCCCGGTGGCCGGCGCGGCCGGCTGCGGGGCCACGGTAGCGGCGGTGCCGGGGGCAAGGGCGGGGCTGGTGGGGGCGCCGGCGGCGGGGCCGGTGGGGGCGCCGGCGGCGGCGGCGCTCTCGGTCGGGGCCGGCCGCGGCAGGCGATGGAACGGCACCACCAGCTCGTGCACGAAGCGCCCTTCGGGGCCGCGGGCGACCAGCTCCTCGGGCCCCGGGAAGAGCTCGTGCAGCCGCGCCTTGTCGCGCTCCTCCACGACGTCGAGGAAGGCGTCGATGGCGAGCGGGTTGTCGAGGTCCACCAGCAGCTCGTTGTCGCCGTCGGCCAGCGTCACCAGACGGGGCAGGCGCCGCCGCTGCCGCCACTCCTGCACCGCGGCGTAGCGGCTCGCCCCGGCGGTCTTGGCCAGCCGCTTGATCTCTTCCTCGGTCATCCACCAGGAGGCGCGCGCCAGCACCAGCCGGCCATGGGTGAGGCGCGGCAGGAACGGAGCCGAGTCGAGAGGGCCCCAGCTGAAGCCGACGCCGCCGAGCACCTGCTGGCTCTGCACGGTGCAGAGGAAGCGGTAGATGCCCAGGCTGCGCATGGCGAAGTTGTGGGCGCTGGTGAGCCGCGGGATGACCTCCTTGCCGAGCCGCCGCGAGCGCAGCACGATCTGATTGCCGCGCACCGAGACCAGCAGGTCGGTGATCGGGATCTGCCGCTCTTCGGGAGCGCCGGAGCGGCCCAGGAAGGGGATCTCGTGCTCGCGCAGGACCGGCCGCGACAGGATGTTGCCGATCCGCCCCTGCGGCAGGTGGACGATCTCGGCAAATACCGCCCCGGGGTGCAGCGCCTCCTCGGCCCGCAGATGCTCCATCGTCTGGCTGCAGAGTAGCTCGTCGCCATGGCAGAAGCGGCCCAGCAGGCGAGCGCCGGACGGACCGGAAGCGCCGCCCAGCAGGAGCTTGAACTCGCCGCGTTCGAGCGCCTCCGGCGAGGTGGCGGCGACGGTCGCCAGCGCCTGAAAGGCATCCGGGAAGGGCTGCGGTTCGGCGGTGCTCTGGGGAGCCATGCGGTCAAGCTCCGCGGCGGTCAGCTCGATCTGCTGCGCGCCGGCGCTCTGCGCCTCGTGCAGCTTGGCGAGCAGCACCGCCTGGTGCGCGCCCCAGGCGTAGGAAGGCTCGGTGGCAGGCGCCCCCAGGGCCAGGCCGCGCAGCAGCGGCGAGGCCTCGGCGCCGACCTCGGAGGAGCGCTCGAAGCCGATGCCGATCTCCTCGTCGAGCACCTCGACCAGGGGCGCCTCGCGCTGGTCGCCGTAGCGCTCCTGGAACTCCTTGCGGAAGCGATCCAGGCTCTCCTGGCGCATGCGGCCCGAGAGGCGGCGCAGGACGTCGACGCCGCGCACGATCTCGGCCATCACCGCCGGCCCCAGGCTCGCCGCGGCCGGCGGCTTCACCATGTCCACCTGGAAGAGGCGCGCCATCTCCACCGGCGTCGGCAGCGACTCGAGATCGGCGGCGATGGCGCGGTAGCGCTCCGGCGGCGCGCCGGGGCCGCCGGCGTCGAGCTCGGCCAGGGCGTCACGGGCCGCCGCCAGGCGCCGCGCCGCCTCCTGGCCGGCGGCGAGACCCGACAGGTGATCGACCAGGTCGTGGATGGCCTCCGGGCCGGTGACCGGCGGCGACAGGTCCGAGACCAGCACCTGGCTGTCGATCAGCTCGCCCAGGAAAGCGTCGGCGTCCTCCCGCGAGATCTCGAAGTCGCCATCGGCAGCCGCGGTATCGGCGGGATCGGTGGCAGCCGCGGTGGTCACCAGCGCCGCCGCGAGGTCGGCGGCGCGGGCGCCGCCGCGGGCGCGCTCGAGCGTGGCCTCCAGATAGTCCGCGGACTCGACGGCGACCAGATGATGGGAGCGCACCTTGTCTTCGAGCCGGGCCTCGGCGTAGCGCAGGCGGCCGGCGGCGCGGTAGAGGCTCGAGTTCGGCCGGTAGCGCAGCTCGCGGCGCATCGCCGGGTCGCGCTCCAGCTCCTCGCAGAGAGCGAAGAGGTAGTCCATGTCCAGCCGGGTGTGGCGGCGGTAGGCGGCGCGCGGCTCCAGGGTGAGGAGGGTCGGCGGTGCGACGCCTTCCTGGCCGACGGCGGGCGCGAGCAGGACGGTCGAGGTGCCGGAGAACATGCCGAACGGGGTGGCCCGCGAGGCCATGCGCAGGAAGTAGCGCACCAGGGCGCGTTCGGCGCGCTGCCCCTTCTTGCCGTCAGGCTCGCGGCGCCAGATCTCGAGAGCGTCGGCCAGCGACGGCGAAGCCACGAACACGGCTTCGAGGACCTCGGGGCGGGTTGCCAGCGCATCCAGGCGGGCGCGCAGCAGGGCCCGGTCCGCCGCCAGCGCCGCCTCCAGCCGCTCGGGGTCGGCGGTGGCGGCGGCGGTGTCAGCGGCGGTGTCAGCGGCGGTGTCAGCGGCGGTGTCAGCGGCAGTGGCGGCGGCGGGAGCGGTGAGGTCGGCGCTCCAGGCTTCGATCTCCTCGAACGGCAGCAGCGGCGTGCGGAAGACGAAGAACCCGGAGGGTGCGAAGTCGAGAGCGATCGAGGGGCGGTTCGGAGCGGCCACGGGGCGTTGAAGATATCACTACCGATTTGCAGCGGCAGGCTACTCGAAGTAGCCGCTGACGTCGATCAGCAGGTGCACCGGATTGGGGGTCGAGGCGCTCAGCGCCAGCGTGCCGGAGCCCGAGGAGGCGAGGCCGAGGACCGCGTTGTTGGCGAGCACGCGGCCGGACCGGAAGTTGATCGTGCTGGTGGGCGGCACCTGCGCGTCGCCGGGGAAGAAGGCGAGGAAGCCGGCGGCCGGCGCCGCCACCACGGTGACGTTGGCGGCCACGGCCCGGGCCGTGGCCGGGATGCCGCACTGCCCGGCGACGACGACCACCCGCTGGCTGTTGGGCGGCACCGCCGGGCCGCCGTGGGGGCCGTCGGCAAGGCGGGTGTCGAGCAGCCGGCAGGGCGGCAGGGTGAAGAAGCGGTACGGGCCGCCCGAGGGCGCCGTCGGCGGCTGCCAGCCGAGCTCGACGACGTCGAAATCGCTGGCGGTGAGGCTGGCGAAGGCCGGGTTCAGCACGTCGTTGTTCCAGCGGGTGTCGTAGGTGCCCTGGACGTACATGTCGCTGCCGTTGTCGGCGAGGATCAGGCCGTAGGTCTTCATCGCCTGGAAGATGCGCTGCACCTCCGGGGTGTAGGGCGAGAGGTCCACCGACGCCCTGAGCCGCAGGCGGGCGCCCAGCGGCGGCGCCGAGGTGTTCGAGCCGGCGACGTGGGAGCCCGGATAGACGTAGCCGTTGCTGTCGCGGAGGGTGAAGCGGAAGGCGTGCAGGATCGGGCCGCTGCCGAACGCCTCGTCGTAGCGAACCAGGCCGGGGAGGATGGCGAGACCGGCGGCGTCGGCGCTGGTCCAGCCCTCGGGCCGGCGAGCGTCGCTGTCGAGCTGGAAGATGGCGCCCGAGCCCGCCTCCCAGTGATCGACGTTCCAGTGCGCCTGATAGAGCTCGTAGAGGATGCGGTTGTCGGTGTCGACGATCAGCATGTGGTAGTCCTGGCTGGTGCCGCCGCCGGGAGTGCCGCCCTCGATCCATTTCGCCTGGGTCTCCGCCTGGGAGGGGATGGGATAGCCGGCAGGGTGGCCGGCCGCGCCGTCGTCGCTCTGGTCGGGCGAGAGGACGAAGGTCACCGGCACCAGCGCCTGGGTGCCGGGGACGGTGACGTAGGGAAAGCCATAGATGTTGGGATTGGTGGGATCGGTGGGATCGACGTCGCCGCCGAAGTCCGGGTGCATGCCGCGCGAGGTGCCGATCCAGTTGATGAAGTTGGTGCTGTTCGCATCCACCGGTGCGCTGGTGACATCGACGTTCCACCAGTTGTCGCGGGGGAACAGCGGCAGCGGCTGGGGCAGGGCCCCGCCCACGGTCTGGGCGGCGGCGACGCCGGCGGTGGCGGTGGCGCCGGCCAGCGCCAGCAGGGCGGCGAGCAGGAACGCTGCCGGGGCGATGGCGGGCGCGGCGCACCGGGAGCGGCGCATGGCGGCGAGGACGGTGGGGTGGTGAGCGGGCACTGCGGAGCCTCCTGGCTCGGGCCGGCCTGGGGTCGCCCGGAGCGGGCCGTGCGCGGTCGATTCAGGCCAGTCTAGACCGGCGGCCGGCGCCCGCTCTGTGACCTTCGTCACTGCGGCGGAGCCAGCGCCACCCGCTCCCAGAGCGGCGGGTAGCGCACCACCAGGCCCAGCTCGTCGACTTCCAGGTCGGCGGTGAAGCTGCCGCCGCGGCTCTCGTAGCGCAGCCGGCGCTCGGCCAGGAGGGTGTAGCGCTGGGGCAGCGGCTCGACGGCGAGGCCCGGGAACCGCAGCCAGACGGCGGTGAGATCGCGGCTCGCGCCGGGCGCGAGCGCGAGCCGGCGCAGCGGCAGGATGTTGGTGGCCGGGGTGAAGGCGAGATCGAGGTCGAAGCAGCCGGCGACCTCCGGCACCTCGACCGGCGGCGGCGGTTGGCGCGGCGTCCGGTCGCCGGACCTGGGCACCTCCTCGACGGTGCGCCACCAGCGCTGGCCGGCGTCGGCGGTGAGCTTGACGTGGCGGGTGCCCGCCCCCTGCGCCAGGGCGACGTGGACGCCGCGGCTGGTCCAGTCGGGCGCGCAGGCTACGGCATACTTCAGCCGGACCGGTACGCCGTCCTGGGCCAGGATGACCGTGCCGGCCAGGCGAGGGCCGGCCGCGGTGTCCCAGAGCTGGAAGTGCTCGAGGCCGGGCACGTCGATGCGGCGCCAGATCAGCTCGCGCACCAGCCGGGCGCCGGCGCCCTCCCGGGGTGGCCGCTCCTTCATCGCCCGCCCCCTCAGTCGAAGACCGGACCGTGATCCGGCAGGACGGTGATCGGTCCCACGTCGGTGACGCCGCCGGGATCGAGGTTGCCGACGAAGATCGGCCCCGCGGCATAGAGCGCGCACTGCTCGGTGACCGAGGCGGCCACGTAGACGAAGCCGGCGAGCGTCGGCACGCCGCCGACGCTCCAGCTGCCGTCACCCGCGGCGGTGGTGACCAGCTGGGCGTAGCCGAGATCGACGACCACCTGGGCGCCCGCGGCCGCCGAGCCGTCGGCGTTCAACACCTGGCCCGAAAGCGTGGTCAACGGGTCGGGGCCGGTCAAGGGATACGGCTGCAACGCGAAGGAGCCGAGGTCCGTGATGTTGCCCGCCAGCGGTGTCGCACTGCCGCTCGCGCCGGCAAGCATGACGCCACCGACGGTGATCGTCGCTTCCGCCCGCACCTGCCACCGCCGCGCCGGGAACCCGGGCACCACGAAGATGCCGCCGGCGGCGCTGGTCACGGTCCTGGTGTCGGCCAGGTCGGAGCTGGAAACGGTGATGGTCACGCCGGCGAGGCCCTGGCCGTCAGGGCCCGATACGATCCCGCCGACCGTGGTCGTCTGCCCCACCGTGGAGGAGGCCACCATGAGGTTGCCGGCATCCACGTTGTCTCCCGCCGGCGGCGCCGGGGCCGTGGTGCTGGCCTGCGCCGGGCAGCCGCCGAGGGTTGCATTGACGACGATGGAGAAGTCGCCTTGGTTGGTCGGCAGGCCGGCCACCGAGAACGAGCCGTCGCCGGCGGAGGTCGCGGTGCCCGTGGCGCTCCCCGCGGTGGTGACGCTCACCGTTGCGCCGGCAACCGGTGCGCCGCCGGGGTCCACCACCCGCCCGATCACCGTGGTGCCGGGATCGGGGATGCTGGTCACCGTCAGGTCGGGAGTCGTGGTCTGCATTCCCAGGGAGTCGATGGCCGTCATGTGGAGCTGCACCGTCTGGCCGGCGGGAGGCGCGATGAAAGCGCCGCCGTACGGCCGGAAGGGGGTGCTGCCGATCGTGGTGCCGTTGGCGAAGAACTCGACGTTGGCGATGCCGCTCAAATCGGCGGCGTCGGCCACGATGGGCACCGAGACTCCCTCGACGACCTGCGCCCCGTCGAGCGGCGAGAAGATCTCGGCGGTCGGCGGCTGATCCGGCACCACCGGCACCACCACCGCGGCCGGGATGCCGGGGCCTCCGGAGTCATAGGCAATCGCGGTCACCGCGATCGAGGTCTCTCCGGCCCGCGGCTGATAGCCGGCGATGAAGGGCGACTTGGTTTCCGCGACGAGCAGCTGCCCGTCGACGTAGAACTCGACCTTGGTCAAGGCGACGGCGTCGCTCGCCGCCGCCGCCATGAACAGAGACTGTCCCGTCACCACGCTCGTACCGTCGAGCGGTGACAGCAGCGTCACCACCGGCAGCGGGTAGGGCTGGACGTCGAGCACCACCGCGGGGGCCGTCGCCTGCAGGCCGCTGACCGCGGTCGCCACGGCGGTGAAGGTCACCGTCGGTTGGCCCGAGGGCACCGCCACGGTGGTCCGGTAGGGCGGCTTGTAGACCGTGTCGACGACCTTGCCGTTGACCAGGAAGGCGACCGAGCTGACGGAGACCTCGTCCTTGGCGACGGCGGTCAGGGTCACCGGCACCCGCTCCGGCACCGTGGTCCCGGCGACCGGCGCGGTGAGCGTCACGGTCGGCGGATCGGTGCCGAAATCGACCGGCAGCCGGTAGAGGGCGGTGTACAGGCCGGCGTAAGGTTGGCCGAAGAAGCCGCTGCCATAGGGGAAGACGCCGGAGGATCCAAAGTCCTCCACCTGGCTGTTGACCGTCCCGAAGACCGCCCCCTGGCGCACCACGATGTCCGTGCCGCGCGCCACGCCGCCGTTCACCGCTGCCAGGTTGATGATCGACGAGAAGATCGGCGGCACCGCGCCGATGTCGAAGATGGGCACCTGGTCGGAGAGGAAGAACTGCGATCCCAGGGCGAAGTGGTCGTCGAGCGCCAGCCTCGTCACCCCCAGCGTCTCCGGGTTGGCGCCGATCTCGATCGGATTGGTGGGATCCGCCAGCTCGATGACGTGCAGCTCGCCGTAGATACCGGCCTCGCCGGTCGCGACGTAGGCATAGTGGTCGCGGACGTTGACGCTGCCGGCGACCAGCGAGCCCGCGGGTGTCGAGCCGACCAGGACCGGCGCGCTCGGGTTGCTGACGTCGACGACGCTCAGCCCGGCGTCGCCGCAGGCCACCACGGCAAGGGCGCCGGGTCCGCTCAGGCTCACCGCACGCGGCTCGCCGGGCAGGGGGAGGTCGCCGACCTCGTTCGGCTGGGCCGGGTTGCTGACGTCGATCACCCGCAAGCCGAAGGCCATGTCCGCGACGTAGACGAGGTTGCCGCTCACCGCGAGGCGCACCGCGTCCCCCTGCACCGGCAGGTTGCCCAGCCGCGCCGGGTGGGACGGATCGGTGACGTCCACGGTCAGCACCGCGCTGCCGCCGGCGACGTAGGCGACCGTTCCCGCGATCCGGACGTCGTTGGCGTTGCCCGGCAAGGGCAGGTCGGTGACGATCTGCGGCTCCGACAGGTTGGTCACGTCCACCACGTAGAGCCCCGCCGCGCCCGACGCCACGAAGGCGTACGTGCCGGCCACCTCGACCGCATTGGCGAAGCCGGTCAGCGGCAGGAACGCCAGCGCGACCGGCGAAAATGTCTGCACCGTCACGGCGGTCGTGCCGGCGTGGCCGGCGTTGGCGACGGTCACCGTGGCGCTGCCGCTCTGGCCGGCGTAGATCCGCCCCGGATCGGCGCCGAAGCCCGCCACGGTGAGATCGCTGGAGCTGACCTGCGTCTGGTAGAGCGGATTGAACAGGTCGATGGTGCGGCCGTCGATCACCGTCCCCACCGCCTGCAGCTGCCGCGACGCCTCTCCTTCGACGGTGTTGAAGACCAGCCGCACCGCCGCGGGGGACACGGTGATCGAGGCGAGCGCCGCCGCCAGGTTGAAGCTGTGGATGTCGAGCGGATCGCTGCCGGTCTGCACCTCGACGCCGTCGGAGATGCCGTCGCCGTCGGTGTCCCAGAGCAGCGGGTTGGTGTGGTAGACGTGCACCTCGTCGCCGTCGCTCAAGCCGTCGCCGTCGGTGTCCGGGTTCTGGGGGTCGGTGCCGTTCTGGTACTCCTCGAGATTGGTGAGGCCGTCGTGGTCGGGGTCCTCGAGGGCGACGTTGGGGTCGTTCGGGTCGAGGCCGTGCGCCACTTTCCAGGCATCCGGGATGCCGTCGCCGACCGTGCTGCCGCTCAACACCACCTGCAATTGCAGGATGGCGAGCGTCCCTTGGTCGGCGGCGCTGATGATGACGCCGCCGCTGGCCACCGCGGTCACCAGCCCGTTGGCGTCCACCGTCGCCACCGCGGCGTTGCTGGTGCGGTAATCGGTGCCGTCGCCGACGGTCACGTCGGCCGTCGAGCCGTCGGGATAGGTCGCGGTGGCGGTGATCTGGGCGGTCTGCCCCTGCCCGTTGAGCGTCGTGGCCGAGGCCGTCAGGCCGAGCGACGAGGGGATTGGCGCGACCGCCTGAAAGGAGATGTCCGGCACGCCGATGATGCCGTTGGTGGGCAGGGTGACGAAGCTCGAAGCGCCGGAGCGCAGGGTGCCGTCGGCCGCGACGCAGGTGGCGCGGACCCGGAAGAGACCGAGGTTGGCGGGGACGTTCGGCAGCACCCAGACGCCGGCGGCGTTCACCGCCGCGGTGCGGTTCAGGGCGCTCACCGTGCAGGAGCTGTCGAGCTGGGCCGCGGCCGGCAGTGCGCAGAGCAGGACCGCCGGCAGCAGGAGGCCGATCCGTGACACGCGGGGCTCCCGGCGGACCGTGGGCAGGGCGCGGACCGGGGCAAGAACTGCGGGCTCGACGCTCATGGGCCCTCGCTTCCTGTGCGCCGGCGGACAGGATTGCCGAAGCCGGCCTCGCTCAGTCACTGCCTTACTGCCTCATTGCCCCTGGGTCAGCCGGACCAGGACCGGGCCGCCTTCGACGCCGCCGCCCGCCCGCTGCCGCGGCACCCCTGGAAAGAGGGCCAGGACGCTCCCTTCGGCACCCGCTGCCAGCAGCGCGGACGGCGCCGCGATGACCCCGCCGATGGGCTCCGACCGGCGGATGACGCCATCGGCGCGGATCACGGCGACGTCCGCCCGCAGACCCGGCAGGAGCTCCGAGATCGCCGCCGAATCGTCGTCGAGGCGCGCCGACCGTGCCAACCAACCGCCTGCCTGCAGCTCTCCGGAGAGCTGCACCGCGGCGCTCCGGTCGGCGCCGGCGGTGAACGGCCGCAGCCCCCAGGTCCTCGCCTGCGGATCGCGGGCGAGGAGCATCGGCCGCTCCGGCGGTCCGACGGCGATCGCTTGCTCGGCCGCCTGCCGCGTCTCTTGCACCACGTTTCCCTGGGCGTCCAGCCGGGCCAGCACGCTCGCCGTCATGCCGCCCGCGCCGCCCTTGGCGTCGCTCACCTGACCGACCAGCACCAGGCCGCCGTCCTGCCGTTCCTCGACGTCCGTCCAGACGCCGCTGGCCACGTCCCGCCGCACTTGCGACCAGAGGACCTCGCCGTCGTCCCGGAGGCGCATGGCGAACGGCGCGGCCTGCGCTCGTCCGGCCGCGACGTAGCTGCCGTCGCGGGTGCGCGCCAGGCGCCGCACTTCGATGTCGCCCGCCGGCCGCTTCACGGTCGCGATCACCCGCACGGCGCCGCCGCCGGAGACCTCCACGATGCCGAAGCTGTCCCGGAGCGCGAAGAGCGCCAGGATGCGGTCCGCGCGCACCGGCCAGGCCGCGAGCAGGAGTGCGTGCCGCAGGCGCGCATCGCCGTCGAGGCGCGGCTCGACGTGCAGCGCGCCGGGATCGCCCTGGCGCACCAGCCACAGATGCGGCTCTAGCGCCTTGGCGCCGGTTGGCGACAGCGACCAGGCGGTGACCACGGCGAGCATGCCGTTGGCGACGATGCCCGGCCCGCACGGCGTGGCCAGGACGCCGGGCGCGGCCAGCTCCCAGCGCTCCGCCACCTGCAGGCCCGGTGGCGCCGCGGCAGCCGCCAGCGCGGCGGCGCCGAGACCGATGCCGGCGAGCCACGGGCGCCACTGCCGCGATCTCGGCAGCTGCGATCTCCCTGTCCGGCCGCGACCCCGGGACACTAGCGCCACCCCTTGTCGTGGCTCTCGGTGAGCGTGAAGATCAGCAGGATGACGGCGGCACAGGTCAGCGTCACGAGCGGAAAGACGTCGCAGGCGCTGAAGGTCTGCGCCCTGGTCTGAGGGACCTCATAGACCCCCCAGCTGTGGAATCCCCAGGCCAGCGCCGAGATGAGGTTCGCAATCAGGGCGATCGCCGCCAGCGTGCTGAACCGCCGGCGCAACCGCCGGGCGATGAGCACGATCCCGAGCAGCGCGAGGGCGAACAGGCCGATCGACCATCCCAGCTGCAGCTCGATCCGTTCCACCAGATCCGGCGACCGCGTCGCCACCTGCGCGTTCAGCAACATTGACACCACTTGCTCTGGTCCTCGTCGTAGGCGGGGAAGCCGGCGCCCACCAACACGGTGTAATAGAGCTGCGCGAACATCATGCAGTTGCTCTTGATGACGTCGCTCGCCTTGCTCGCCTGGCACACCGCGACCATCGCGTTCATCATGATGGTATTGCACCGCTGCTCGTTGTCCGTGCCGTCGTCGCAGGTCTGGTAGCAGGCGTCGTGGAGATCGCAGGGGCCCGTCGGCGGACCGCCGGGAGTGTTCGCCGGCTGGTTGAACTGGGAGAACAGGGTGTCCGGAGCACCGGCGGGGTTGTCGGGGTCGCCGCTGAAGCCGGGGTTGTCCGGGTCGCCGTCGAAGCCCGGCGGAAAGACGACGCTGAGCGAGAAGACTGCCGCGGTCGGCAGCGAGCAGCCGTCGAAGAAGTGCGGCACCGTCGGCACCGCGGCGTGCCGGTTCGGACACTGCGAGAGGTCGGCGATCGGCGGTCCCTTGGCGATGACCTGACCGGACAGCGAGCAACACTGGCTGGCCACCGAATAGGTCTGCGGCCCGTCAGGAAAAAGTTGCGGGCCGGGCGCCTGGCAGCAGGCGAAGCCCGGCGGCGCATCGCTCAGATCCGGCGTCCCGGGCCAGTTCGGGAAGAGGTGCGGCGGGCAGGTCTCGTGGAAGCAGTTGCCGGGAATCTGCACCGGTTCTTCGTCCTGGGTGGCGATCTTGCCCGGTTGCCCGCCCAGGCACACGTCCTTCTTGCAGTCGTGAGGGTCGGTGTCGGGCAGCGGCGTGAGGTCCGGCAGCGGCCGATCCACCGGACTGCCGCCGGCGCAGACTTCCTTGACGCACTGGTTGGTCGAGGTCTGCGGCGGCACCTGCGTATTGTCCGCGACGCAGTTGGGGCCGGCGCACTGCTGGCAAACCGGGCAGTTGTGCACCGTGCCCGAGGCGTCCGGGTCGCCGCCACAGTGCCAGCCGGCCTTGACGATGCCGACGCCGGGGTTGGAGACGATGGTCATGCCGTCGTCGGATACCGTCGCCGGGCCGATGCTCACGAAATAGCCGAGGTCGTGATCGAAGGAATAGAAGTCCGTGACCCGTCCCGGCGCCAGGCCCTCGACGTTGGGCAGCGTCAGCCGCGCCGGCGGATCGAAGCGCGCGCCCGCCGGCTGAATGGTCACGATCAGGCGCGGTTGCTGGCCGAAGTTGGGCACCATCGGCACCTTGTCGCTGTGCACCGTGGTGACGCTGACGGTGCCGCTCTTGGCGCCGCCCGGGAACGTCACCGAGCCGGGAGCGATCTGCAGGGCGAACCCCGGCAATGCCGCGAGCGTCAGCGTACCCCCGTGCAGCTCGTCCACGAAGAGGCCGTGCAACTGGTCGAGCGGCAGCAGGAAGATGGGCATCCCCAGCGTGGTCTCGCGTCCGGGGATGGTGGTCACCACGAACTCCAGGTCCGGCCAGGAGCCGGGCCGCGCCGCCGTCGAGCCGTCGACGATCAGATAGAACGATCCCACGGGCGCGCCGGCGATCCTGAAGTAGCCGTTGGCATCGGTGACCGCCGCCAGCACCGCATCCTTCACCCGCACGGTGACGCCGGCGATCGGCAGGTTCGAGTTGTCGAGGACCACGCCGCTGACGGCGGTGCCGGCCGGGTCCCCGGCGACGCGCCCCGATTCCGAGAAGGCGGCGACCGGCGACGTGCTCAGGCCCTGGACGCTGGCCACCACCACCGTGTTGGCCTCGCCTTCCGCCGGGTCGAGAACCGCGAGCGTGATCGCCCGCCCATCGCTGTCGGTCGGGATCACCTGCTGCTGCGTGCCGTTGGGCAGCGTCCCGGCCCCCTGCACGACGCTCCAGGAGACCGGAACGCCCGCCAGGCGATTGAACCCGGAGTCGGTCACCACCGCGACCAGCGGCCGCGGCAGCTGCTGACCCGCGACGCCGTACTGGTTGCCGCCGGAGTCGGCTGCCACGAACGCCGGCGCCCCCGGCAGCGCCGTCTCGGCGAAGGTGATCGGCGCGCCGTAGAGGGGGGCCGATGCCTCGACCCGCTGATTGCCCACGCCGGCGTGGTTGCCCAGCGTGCAGGCGACCTGCGCCGTGCCGCCCGCTTGCGAGGCGACGACGGTGTCGCGCCGGCCGCCGGTGACGCTGCCGTCGCCGCCCAGCAGCCGGAAGGTCACCGGCACGCCCTGGACCGGCGCGCCGGAGCCGTCGACCACCTTGACCACCAGCGGCGCTCCCAGCGGCGACCCGATCACGGCGCTCTGGCCGTCGCCCGAGACGAGCTCGAGATGCGCTCCGGCCGGCGCCGCCCTGGTGACGGTGACCTGCGCCTGCGCGACGTTGCCGGCGGCGTCGGTCGCCACCGCCAGCAGGGTGTTGGCGCCGGGCTGCAGCGGCACCTGGACGTCGAAGGAGCGGTTCATCACGGTGGCGGCGATGCCGTTCACCGTGACGCCGACCTGCGGCGCGTTGACGGTGCCGGGGACGATGTCGTTGACCAGGCCGCTGACGTGGGTGGTGGCCGTCGCCAGCACCGTGCCGTTGGCCGGCAGGTCGAGAGAGAGGTGCGGTGGCGTCAGATCGCGAACGACGTTGATCGTCGCCGAGCCCGGGTGGCCAAGCCGGTCCGTGGCGACGGCGGTGAGCAGGTTGCCGCCTTCCACCAGCGGCACCCCCGACGCCACGAAGCCGGTCCCCGAGACGGTCGCCGCGACGCCGTTGACCTGCACCTGGCTGGCAGGATCGCTCACCGTCCCCGCGACGTCCACGGTGGTGGCGGCGAGGAAGCTCAGGTCAACGGGTGCGGTGATCGTCACCGCCGGCAGGCTGTAGAGGGTCACGGCGGCCCCGGCGTCCGCGGGGTTGCCGGCGGCGTCCTCGGCGTGCACGGCGATCGTATTGGCGCCTTCGACGAGCGCGACGGTGCCCGAGAACTGGTTGCCGCTGAGGGTCGCCGGCGTGCCGTCGACCGTCACCAGGGCCACGGCCGAGGCGTCGGCCACCGTGCCGGTGACCTGCAGCTGGGACTGATTGGTGACCTGGCCGGGGCTCGGCGTCGCGATCGCGATGACCGGCGCCGTGGTGTCCAGGGTGACGGTGATGGCGGCCGCGCCGGTCTTGCCGGTGGTGTCGATGGCGTTGGCGACGATCCGGTTGGGGCCTTCGACCAGCGCCACGCTGGTCGCGAAGGCGCCGCCCGCCAGCGTCACGTTCTGGCCATTGACGGTCACCCCCGCCACCTGCCCGTCGTCCGTGGCGGTGCCGGCGATCGTCATCGTGCTGTTCCTGGTGACGGTCCCGTCGGCCGGGCTGGTGATCGCGATCGCCGGCGGCAGGACGTCGAGGGTGACCCTGATCGCCAGCGTCGCGCTGCCGCGATTGCCGGCGAGATCGAGGACGCTGGCGAGGAGAGTGTGGCTGCCCGAGGCCGCGACCTGCGCCTGACAGAGCGCCGACGTCAGGCCGACGGTGCAGGTGCTGGTGACGTCGGCCCCATCCAGGGAAAGGGCCAGCGACGCCTCGTCGACGCCGGCGCCGGCGTCGGCGAAGCTCAGCGAGACCGGGACCGCGCCGTTGGGCGAGATCAGGTCGCCCGTCGGGCTGTTGAAGGCGATCGTCGGCGGCGAGGTGTCGATGGTGAACGGCGCCGACGCCGTGGCATGGTTCCCCGCGCGGTCGCTGGCCCCGACGAGCACGACGTGCAGGCCGTCGGCGAGCGGTGCCGGCGGCGTATAGGCGACGCCGGTGGCGCTCCGCTGGGCGCCGGCGGTGACGTCGCTGCCGTCGAGCTTCACGGTGACCGATCCCGGGTCCACGCCCGAAAGGTCGTCGCTCAAGGTGGCGCTCAGCGTGGGCGTCGCGGTGGCGAGCACGGCGCCGCTGGCGGCGGGCGAGACGAAGACGATGGTGGGCGGGGTGGTGTCGGCCGAGGGGATCTGGAACACGACGACGAGCTGCGCCGCCTGGCCGCTGGCGCTTTCCCGCGACACGAAGTCGACCCGCCCGCTCTTGGTCTCGTCGGTGTCCTTGAGCAGCCAGCCGTCGTTGGCCGTGCCGGCGAGAAACGCCGCGACGTCGGCGGTGACGTCGAAGCCGACGGTGCCGGCGAGACCGCGGGTAAGGAGCGCGGTCGCCGTGGGAGTTGCCGCGAAGGCGCCGCCGTTCCAGGGTGCGGCGCAGTCGGGCTGGTCGTTGTCGAGGTTGGTGTCGGCCGGGCAGTCCCAGGTCGCGGCGGACTCGGACCACGCCGCCGTCGCCGGATAGGCGCCCACCGTGCGGCCGCTCGCTCCCCAGTTGTTGCCGTTGGCGGCGATCGACAGCTCGAGCTGGGCGGAGACCAGCTGGCTCCCCGCCAGCGCCGCGGCGAGGGGCCCCTGGTCGAACTGCACCAGGGCACGCCGGGGGCCGCTCCTGGCGGCCAGGCGCAGGGTCGCGGTGCGTCCGTGCTCGCGGTCCGGCTCGGCGCCGGTCAGGTAGGTGTCGGCGGCGACCGGAAGCGTCACCATGCCGATGCCCGGGCCGAGCAACAGCCGGAAGCTGGCGGTCGTGGTGGTGGAGTTGCCGGCGTGATCGCTGAGACTGGCGACGATGCCGTGAGTGCCGGCGGCGAGCGGCGGCGGCGTGCAGGCGGCGCCCTGCCCGCCGATCGTGCAACGGGCCGTCAGGTCCTGCCCGTCGAGCAGGATGCGCAAGCTGCCGGTGTCGACGCCGGAGCCGCCGTCGCGATAGGTGACGGCGATCTGCGGCGAGGGGACGTTGACGACGACCGGCGGCGACGGCGCGACGATGGCGAGCGATGGCGGCACCATGTCGACCGCGGCGCTCTCGCTGGTCAGGACGAGGCGCGGCGCCTGCCCGGCGGCCCCCTCCTTCGAGACCAGGTCCACCCGGCCGGCTTGCCCCTCGTCGGTCTTCCGCAGCAGCCAGCCGTCATTCGTCGTCCCGGCAAGGAAAGCCTGCACGTCGGCCGTGACGTCGAACTGGATCCAGGCGCTGCTGGCGTTGGTGACGACCACCGTGTCGCTGGCGTCGTCGGCGGTCGTGCCGCCGTTCCACTGCGTCGCGCAATCGGCGGCGCGGTTGGCCGGGTTGGTGTCCTGGGCGCAGTTCCAGGTGGCGCCGCTCTCCGTCCAGGCGGTCACGACGCGGTACACGTCAACGGTGCGGCCGGTGGCTCCCCAATTGGCGGCGTTGCTGCCGATATAGAGTTGCAGCTGCGCCGACGCCAGGCTGCCGGAGCCCACCGCGGCGCTGATCGCCGCCGTGTCGAAGCGGACCAGGACGCGCCCGGCGCCCTGGTTCAAGGTCAGCGACGCCTGGGCGCCGAAGTTCTTGTTCGGGCTGTCCTGCTTGATGCCGGTGTCCGCGACGTCCTGAAGGGTAACGGTCTGGGCGGGCAGCCTGGCGGCCAACCCGACCACCAAGGCGAGACCGAGCCAGGTCCGGCGCCCCAACTTCGTCCCGGTGCCAGCCGCTTGCCGCGTCCGGTCCTGCGCCTGGTTCCGGTCTCGTGCCATTGCGCACCCCTTGTGAGTGGAGGCCAGAGCCGCCGCGGCGGCCGTGTGTCCAACGCCCTTCGGCTGGTCGGTCTAGATCACAAGGCAGTGTACGTATGAGCCATCTCGATTGTCAATAACGCCATTTGAATGTCGATAGAGACATTCGGACGCAGCTATTTGCTTAGTAAATCGGTGGGCAGATTCCGGTGAAACCGGTTCAAGCCGGCCGGGCGACTGCGGAGTAGAGCTCGCCGAAGACCGGGTGGAGGTCCGCGGCGATGCCCTCGTCGAGCCGGGCCAGCGCCGCTTGCAGCGCGGCCTCTCCGGCGGCGGCGGGCATGGGCCAGTGGAGGACGAGGCGGTTGCGCCCGCGCTGCAGGAGATGGCGCGGGAGACGGACCTGGTGACGGCTCCAGGCCTCGCGCAACGGCAGGGTGGCCGCGGCTTGGCCGGCGATCGAGAGGCGCAGCGTACCCCGCCGCCGGGCGCCGCCCGGCGTTGGCCACGGCTGGCCCGGAGTGGGTGACGGCGGCAGGGGCAGGCGGGCGGTGACGTCGAGCGCGACGTCGCGCTCGCCGTCACAGATCAGGCAGAGCGAGGTCTCGGGCCAGGGGCTGCGCAGGGTGGCCGGTCGGGGCTGGTCGGTAAGGCTCATCACGTCGGGGAAAAACCTTTCCAATGGCTCCCAGAGGTAGTAGGGCGGAGCGAGCAGCTCGGTGCCCGAGCTGGCGATGCCGCGTCCGGCCAGAAAGAGCGTGTCGGCTTCGGCGCGGGCCTGCGGGCGGCCATGGCGTTCGAGGCTCGCGACGATCGCCGCCACGACCTCGACGTCGGCGTGCTCCCAGCGCCAGCCGTGCGGCAGGCCGAGACGGTAGGCCGAGCCGAGATTGCGCGCCTGCGCCGGCGTGAGCACCGCCGGCAGCGGCGAGGCACGGGCGGCGATGACGTCGAGCATCGCCGACTCGACGCCGGGCGATGCGTCCAGCGCCGCGTCGCACCAGGCTTCCAGGAGCTCGGCCTTGGGGCCGACGGCGAGCAGGCGGTGGGCGCCGTGGACGGCGGCGCCGAGGCGCGCCACGGCCTCCACCGCGGCGGGCACACGCAGCCGCGGCAGGCGCCGCAGCAGCTCGCGCCAGCCCAGCTCGCCGGCGGCCTTGGCCTGGGCGCCGCGCCCGCCCAGCGCCGTCGGGTCCGCGGCGGTCTCGGCGATGCCGGAGAGGCGCAGCACCTCGCAGGCCACGGCCGCCATCGCCACCTCGATGCCCTCCGCCGTCAGGTGGCAGTAGTCGAGGAACAGGCGCCTGCCGGGCAGCGGCGAGCCGGTGTGAGCGGCGAACGCCGCGGGCAGGTCCACCAGCGCAAAGTCGTGGCGGTGGGCCGCCTCGCGCAGCAGCTCCTTGGCCAGGCTGGTGGCCTGCGGCGCACCCAGAAAGGCGAGGGTGGGGTAGGCGGCGGCGTCGATCTCCGAGCGCGCGGCGGCGGCCGCGGCGGCCTCGTCGCCGGCGCCCAGGCGGGCGCGTGCCAGCAGGCGCCAGGAGCTGGGATTGGCGCCGCCGTCCAGGTCGAGCATCTGCCGGGCGCTGCGCGCCGCCGCCGCCCAGGCGCGGCGCTCGAGATGACGCCTGCCGCCGGCCAGGTGGCGATACCAGCGGACCACTGCCGAACCCTGCGGGCGGCCCGCGCGGCCCGCGGTCTCGCCGCCGGGAAGCCAGAGGACGGGCTGCCGGCTCTCCCAGCCTGCCAGGCTCACCTCCGGCACCACCACCACCACCGGCACGCCGATGGCGCGCGCGATCAGGGCGATGCGCTCAAACGTCGCGGCCACGACGTCGCGCAGGCGTCCGGCCGCGAGCGCCACCGGGCCTGCGGGTTCCCGCCAGGCCTCGGCATAGCGCTGCCGCGCCGCGACCGACGGGGCGTAGGGCGAAACCTCCGGCGTCTCCAGCAGGTTCCAGTTGTTGCCGGCGAAGATGACCAGCACGTCGGGCTGGATCTGCACCGCGGCCTCGATCGTCGCTGCCAACGAACCCAGCGTCTCGTTGGTGCGCGCGAAGTCGATCACCTCGGCGGCGCCCTCGCCGGCCACCGCCCGCAGCTGGGCTTCGAGGACCCCGGCCGGCGTCAGCTGGGGAGCGTAGAGATAGCCGGCCGCCGCCGACTCCCCGAACAGGCACACCCGCAACGGCAGCGGCGTGCGCTTCGGCCGGATCTCGCGCCGCGCCGCGAAGTGATCGCCCAGCGGCAGCGGCTCCGGCCGCATGAAGACGAGCTCCGACCCGGCGCCGCGCGGCTGCCAGATGCTGATCGGGCGCGCCCGGCGGGGGGCAGCGGAGTCCGGGAGAACGCTTGCAAGGGCCGCGTCGTCCCCAGCGCCGGGTTCTCCGGGCAGGGCCAGCGCCGGGGCTGGTAGTCGCAGCTCGCCGGCCCGCTGCAGCGCGCGGGCCGCCCGCGCCCCCTCGGGCGTCGCCAGCCGCCGTGCCAGCTCGCGGCAGGCCTGCTTGGCCTGTTCGGCGGCATCCGGCGCCGATCCGCCCAGCGAGGCGGGCGGCGGCAAGTCGCCCTGATCAGCAGGCGGCGGTGAGTCGCTCTGATTGGAACGCTCGGCCATGGCGGCTTGCGGTCGGAGTTCAGACCAGCGTGTAGAGGTCCGCGGGGACCGCGCCGCCCGCGCCGTCTTCGCCCGCCCACGCCTCGCCGCCGCCGGCCGCGAAACCGCTGGCGCGGCGCTCCTCCCAGGCGGGCAGCAGCTCGGCCCAATGGGCCGGCAGCGCCGCGCGGTCGATCAGGAAGTCCTCGAGCACCAGGGCGTCGATGCCGGAACGCGCCATGGCGATCAGCGCGTCGACCGGCGAGGCGACGATCGGCTCGCCGCGAGTGTTGAAGGAGGTGTTGACGAGAATCGGGCAGCCGGTGCGGCGCCCGACCTCGCGCAGCAGCGCCGCGAAGCGTGGCGCGTCGGCGGCGTCCACGGTCTGCGGCCGCGCCGAGCCGTCCACGTGGGTGACGGCGGGCAGCGCGAACGGCGAGCGGACGCGGCAGGTCTCCAGCATGAAGGGCGATGGATGGTCGAGCTCGAAATGCTCGGCGGCATGCTCGGCGAGCACGCTGGGCGCGAAGGGCCGGAAGGCCTCGCGCTGCTTGATCAGGCGGTTGAGCCGCGGGCGGGCCTCCGGGTCCTGCGGGTTGGCGAGCAGGCTGCGGCCGCCGAGCGCCCGCGGCCCCAGCTCGAGCGCGCCGTGAAACCAACCGACGACCTGCCGCCGGGCGAGGCGCTCGGCCACCGCCGCCAGCAGCTCGGCCTCGCGGCCGCGGAAATCGATCGCCGGCAGCTCGGCCGCGGCGAGCAGGGCGGCGATCTCGCCGGCGCTCCAGCGCGGCCCCAGGAAGACGTGCCGCAGGGGCTCCGGCCGCCAGGCGCCGCCGGCCGCCGGCGCGGCGTCGCCCGCCTTCTCCCCGAGGAGATCGGCATGGGCCAGCGCCGCCGCCCCGAGGCAGGCGCCGGCGTCGCCCGCCGCCGGCTGCACGAACAGCCGGGCGAAGGGCCCCTCGCGCCGGATGCGGCCGTTGGCGACGCAGTTGAGCGCCACCCCGCCCGCCATGCAGAGGTCGGCGGCACCGGTGTGCGCGTGCAGGTGGCGGACTTTTTCGAGCAGCACCTCCTCGAGCACCGCCTGCAGGCTCCGGGCGACGTCGCAGTGGTGCTCGGTGAGCGGCTCGCCAGGCCGGCGGCGCGGCCCGCCCAGCAGCTCGGCGAGGGCTGGCGAATCCATCCGCCGGCAGCGCACGAAGTCGAAGTAGCGCAGGTCCAGCCGGAACTGCCCTGCCGGCAGCGTCCGGATCAGCCGCGAGAGCTCGGCGACGCGGCGGGGCCGGCCGTAGGGCGCGAGCCCCATCACCTTGTACTCGCCGTCGTTGACGCGGAAACCCAGATAGGCGGTGATGGTGGAGTAGAGCAGCCCCAGCGAATGCGGGAACTCGACCTGCTCGAAGATGTTCAGCCGGTCGCCGCGGCCGTGGCCGTAGGTGGTGGTCGCCCACTCGCCGACGCCGTCGACGGTGAGCACCGCCGCTTCCGGGAAACCGGAGTACAGGAAGGCGCTGGCGGCGTGCGAGGCGTGATGCGGATAGGTGCGCAGCGGCCCGTCGTAGCCGAGCCCCTCGCGCAGCGCCCGCTCCGGGCGGCGAGGATCGAGCCAGGGGAGGTCCGGCGCGGCGTCCGCCGGCACCCCCGCCCAGAGCTGCCGGGCGAGCTTCTCGCGCGGCTGCTCGTAATAGGCCAGGCAATCGATCTCATGCGGGCCGATGCCGCCCGCCGCGAGGCAGTGACGGAAAGCGGCGACCGGCAGCCGGGGGTCGTGCTTGAGGCGCGAGAAGCGCTCTTCCTCGGCCGCCGCCACCAGGCGGCCGTCCTGCAACAGGCAGCATGCCGCCTCATGAAAGAAAGCCGAGACGCCGACGACGTTCATCGCCGTCGGCAGACGCGAGGTCCGCGAGCGCGGGCGGAGGCCGGGCGCGCCGATCTACTGGACGTCGCGGCCGCCCTTGACCGTCGCCGCCTCCCTGACCCCGCCGAGTGCGGCGAGGCGGGCCTGCGCCAGCCGGAAGGTCGACAGCGGATCGAGCTCCTCGAGCTTGCCGGGACGGACGCGGGCGTAGAGCCGCCGCGCCACCTCCGGCAGCCCGTAGCTCTCGGCGAGGTGCCCGAAGACGTACCAGTCGGCGGCTTCCGGCTCGGCAGGCTGCGCGGCGGCGCCGGCGGGCCTGGCCGCGATCGATTGCAAGATGATGCGGTAGGCCTCGGCCGGCTTGCCGCGCTCGACGTAGAGCGACGCCAGGGTGTGCAGGGCCGCCGCGTCGCGGTACCCGGAGAGCGCCGCGGCGCGCTGCGCGTCCTCGACCGCCTGGTCGTCGGGCCGGCCGCGCACCACGGCCAGCCAGGCCAGCTCGTTGAGGTCGCCGGCGCTCTCGCGGCCGCCGTCGACGATCCGGCGCAGGCGCGCGGCCGCGCCGTCGAGATCACCGCGCCGGGAGGCGGCGTGGGCGGCGACGCGCAGCGCCGCGGCGTCCTCGGGATGGGTCTGCAGCCGCCCCTCCGCCAGCGCCGCCAGCTCCTCCCACCGCGCCAGGCCCGCCAGCGCCC
>Ga0070733_10000328_pt1 | contig 40269 bp, 37 predicted proteins | sample Coa_R1_9_FD_66450 | JGI IMG/M metagenome (GOLD analysis project Ga0070733, IMG submission 66450) | Surface soil microbial communities from Centralia Pennsylvania, which are recovering from an underground coalmine fire - Coalmine... | ecosystem: Environmental > Terrestrial > Soil > Unclassified ... | reverse complement strand
GGCGTTCGTGCCACGAACCCGTGCCGCACCTCGACTGACTCGGCTCCCCGACGACCGCTTGGACGGAGACGGGGGTCGGGATGCGAACTGCTATCGGGGTGCGCGCTTCAGGCGTCTGGGTTGCTCTGGCCGCGACGGCGCTGTTGGTGGCCTGTAAAAGTGATGGCGTTGCTAATGGAACTGACCACATGGCCAGTCCAGCGCGCGCAGCGCAGCCGCGCCACAAGCCGCCTCCGCCGCCTCCCACCCCGAGCGGGGTTACGAATGCAACGATAGCCTGGTTGCCGCCCACGGAGAACACCAACGGCACGGCGGTGGGCGCTATCGGCGGGTACAGGATCTACTACGGCACTGCCTCGCATAATTACACCACGACCATAGACGTCTCCAACCCCGGCCTGACGACTTACGTGGTCGATGCGCTCAACGTGGGCGTCACGTACTACTTTGCGGTGACCGCCCTTTCCGCCGCCGGCGTCGAGAGTGCCCCTTCGCCCGAAGTGGCGGCCACTATTTCCTAGCTACGATCCACGCGGCTGCACTTCAGCTTCGGAGGGCGCGGTTGCCGCAGGTCCGAACTGCGCCGCATCGATCCGGTGTTTGGCGAGGAAGTCATATAGTGTCGGCCGGGTCACGCCAAGCAGTTCCGCGGCACGCGAAAGATTGCCTCGCGCGACAGCGAGCGCCTGCCTCACCGCCTGCGCCTCGGCACGCTGGCGCGCGACCCGCAGATTGAGATATTCAGGAGAGTCGCCCGGATCCTGCAGCCCGAGTTCGGTCGCGGTGACGACCGCGCCTTCGGCCATGATTACCGCTCCCTTTATACGATTCTCCAGCTCGCGTACGTTGCCCGGCCACGGATGTGCCTGGATGGCGCGGATGGCATCCGGCGCCAGACCCCGGGTGGGGCGACCGAAACGCTCCGACATCTGCTGGAGAAGGAATTGCGCCAGCAACAGGCTGTCGCCCTGACGCTCGCGCAGCGGCGGCACGCGAATGGCCACTTCACTGATCCGGTAGAAGAGATCGTCGCGGAACGCTCCGCTGGCGAGCAACGCGTCGAGGTTGCGGTTGGTGGCGCAGATGATGCGCAGATCCAGTGGGATGGGGGTGCGGCCCCCGATACGCTCCACGGCCCGTTCCTGCAGGACCCGCAGCATTTTGGCCTGCAGCGATGCCGGCATTTCGCCGATCTCATCGAGGAATACCGTCCCGCCGTTCGCTGCTTCGAGCTTGCCCGATGTACGCTTCGCGGCACCCGTGAAAGCACCCTTCTCGTAGCCGAACAGCTCGCTCTCGAACAGGGTGTCCGGGATCGCCGCGCAGTTGATTGCGACCAGCGGCAGATGCGCGCGACCGGACAGCCGATGCACGGCGCGGGCGAGCAGCTCCTTGCCGGTGCCGCTGTCGCCAAGAAGCAATACGGTGGCGCTGGTCGGAGCCACTTTCTCGATGGCGCGGCACAGGCTGCGCATGGCATCGCTCGCGCCGATGATGCCCTCCAGGGCCATCGAGCCGGTCTGCTCGCGCAGACGCCAGTTTTCCTCCTCGAGCTCACGGATGCGCAGCGCCCGGCGAACGACGATGGAGAGCACGCCGGCATCGAGCGGCTTGTGGTAGAAGTCCGCCGCGCCCAGCCCGACGGCCTGCACCGCGAGTCCGCGCGCATCGTGCTCGGTCATGGCGATGATCTTGGTGTCAGGCGCAAGATTCAGGATCTGACGCATCAGCTCGAGGTTCTGCCCCGCGAGGGCCGCATCCGGCGCACTGCCCAGATCGAACAGGATGACGTCGGGCTCCAGACGGCGCACGAGAACCAGCACCTGAGCGGAGGTCTCGGCCCCTGTCACGTCCAGATCAGCGAACATCTGCTCGAGCTCGCGCCGCAGCCGGCGGTCGTTCTCGAGAATCAGCAGCTTGCGGCGTTGCGTTTCCACCGCTATCACCGCCGCCGGTGCCATTGACTTGCTCCTCGCCTGCGACTTCGCCCAGGGTGTAACAGAACTTTACAGCAAAGTGTAAAGAGAGGGCCGCGCAGCGCCGTGTGACACGTCACAAGCAGAGTCCACCCGCTGGGCCGACCCGGCGTCCAGGTGGACAATTCGCGGGCTGGGTCACCGATTGCTCGCGGCAACAGACTCGCCCCATTTAATGCCACCCGCCGGCGCGCCGAATTTCTCAGCCTTGACGTGAGCTCCGCAGCCGGCGTGGTTTGGCTGCCACGCACTACGACAGGCAGCGATTCACGCGAGCGCCACGTCGTCCTGGTGCGACAGGACCCGGTGTTCCCAGGCTTTGCGCGCCGGATACGACTTCACATAATGGACTGATGCGTGTGCGGGCGTCGCGCCAGACAGACAGCGCGGACCAATGCACGAACCCGGGTGTTCCACTATACTTAGCGTGGGTTCCGGGCAGCAAAAATACTTATATCGTTGGCCCGGGGGCGCTTGAAGCACAGGAAGGCTTCATGCGTTCGCAGCCAAACGCATGGAAGGTACGGCCAGTCAAACGGAGCTTGGATGATCACGAACCAGTTCACAGTTCTCCCCAGCGACGAGGCGCCTCCGCCGGGGTCATGGTCTAGTAACGTTGCCTGCTCACAATAATGAATCACAGCAACGAGCGGAGTTCGACTTGTCGACCGTAGTGGGACCAACTTCAACCTCGGTGCCGGGGTCGACGGCATCCAAGCGCGTGGGTTTCGGAAGCGTCGAACCCGCGCTTCTTGTGCTGCTGAAGCAACTCGATCCGTTGGTCGCGGTCCTGACGTTGTTCGTCTGCGTCCTCGCCTACGGTGAAAGTATCACGAGGCCGGTGGCCGTAGTCGGCATACTCACATTCCTCATTTCGAACCGCATCTTCAACCGCTCTACGGACGGTACCGACAGGGCCACCAAGCCGCTGTCGAGCGTTTACTCGCGCATTCTGTTTGAGTGGGCGGGCGTAATCGGCATCCTGCTGTTCGCGGCATTCGCCTTCAAGGTGTCCGCCGTGTTCTCGCGGCGCGTCATGCTCACCTGGCTCGCGCTGACGCCGGCCGCACTCTGGGCCGTTCACGCGCTGCGCCTGCAGGCGCGCTCGGCGATCGCCAACAGCGCGTACGCACCGCGTTACATCATCATCGGCGCGAACAATGTCGGCTTTGAGCTGTTCCAGCGCCTGCCGCCCAAGGGGTTCCTGGGCTTCTTTGATTTCAGAGGCCCCGACCGCGTCGCGGAGGTGATCGACCCCGCGCAACTCGTCGGGCACTGCAAGGACGTCGCCGATTTCGCGCGCACGCACGGAGTCACGGCCATTTACATCGCACTGCCGTTATCCAACGTGCCACGTGTCGGGGAGATGGTGCGGGAGCTGCGCGATACCACCGCTTCGATCTACTTCGTGCCGGACGTGTTCGCATTCGATCTGATCCGGGGACGCCTGGTCGAGATCAATGGCATGCCGGCGATGGCGATATGCGATACGCCATTCCACGGCATGGACGCGGTCCTGAAGCGCGTGACAGACATCGTGCTTGCCAGCCTCGCGCTGCTCGTGCTCGCGCCGCTCATGCTGATGATTGCCGCCGCCGTCAAACTCACTTCTGCGGGGCCGGTACTGTTCCGGCAGCGACGCTACGGCCTCAACGGCGAAGAGATCATCGTCCTCAAGTTCCGCAGCATGACGGTTTGCGAGGATGATGAGGTCGTCGCTCAGGCCACCAAGGAGGACCCGCGTGTGACCGCGCTCGGACGCCTGCTGCGCAGGGCCTCGCTCGATGAACTGCCGCAGCTTCTGAACGTGCTCGAAGGCAAGATGAGCGTCGTGGGTCCCCGGCCGCATGCAGTTACCCACAACGAGCAGTACCGCAAGCTGATCAGCGGCTACATGATCCGTCACAAGGTCCGCCCCGGCATCACCGGACTGGCGCAGGTGAACGGCCTGCGCGGTGAGACAGACACCGTCGAGAAAATGCGCGAGCGCGTAAAATACGACCTCGAGTACCTCAGCCACTGGACGCCCTGGCTCGACGTGAAGATCGTTCTGAAGACGATCTGGGTGCTGGCGCGCGACCGCAACGCCTATTGAGTCCGACCTTCAGCTGATCGTTGCGGCGATCTGCGGTGAATAGGAGCTTTCAACGCCGGCCTGCGAGACGGCGGTCACCGCGAAGTAGTAGGTCGTTCCTACCGTAAGTGAATCGATGACATAGCTCGTCAGACCCGGATTCGACACCACAATCGTATTTGAATAGTCTTGCGGGTTGGTGCCGTAGTAGATCTTGTAGCCGCCGAGATTGTTCAACGGCGTGCCGTTGGTGTCGTCGGTTGGCGGGTACCACGAGAGCGTGACGTTGGTCGTTGCTCCGGAGCCGCTTGCTGCCGGAGAGTTCGCCGAGGGTAACGACGATCCGTTGCCCTGGCAGCCAGCCATGAATGTGGCAACCACCAACACCACCCAAAGACGCACTTCCCGCCGTCGCAGCAAACCACTCATTCTCAACTCCACGTCTGACCGATGCCATGATCGAACCGGTCAGCAGGAGCGAAGACAGAGGAGTAGTGCCGGGCACGACGTGAAGCAATTCACCCGTGTCTAACGAGATCGCACTGCGATCCCGGCAACCCCGCTGTCTTAGGCCCAAGCCTGAAGACCGGAAGCTTTGCGTCCCCACCTTTCGATGGGTTTGCCTTTGAGATTCGAGTCGAATATGACGCTGCAGTGAGTTGTCCGCAATGTGTCGAAGCAACGACATTGCGCGCAATGCGCGTCGGATCACACTCCAACCCGAGCGCATAGCCAACCACCACAACGGCACGATCGCGTGCGATCCCCAATTGCGCCTGAGGTCTAGTGCAACAGGCATGCCAAATCGGAAAACGCCGGTTTTCCCGCACAACCCGCCTGCACTTTGGATTTCCGGGCGGGCAAATCTGTAGGCACGCACCGACAGTCGCGATGTTGAGTCTTGTAAGTCGTTGATGTCGCGCATGAACCCTCGTCGCAAGACCGCGACGCCCTTGCCCGCTCCCAGTGGGCACGCAGCTTGCGTTGCAGACTGGGCGCCACGCTCCTCGGTTGTGATGCGGCAGAATTCCCGCGCAAAAGTAAGGTTCGGCGTCGGCAGCGACGCATCGCTCTCGTGACCGGGACCGGAGCTGCGCCTTGTCGCACGACGGCTACGAGCCACGTCACACGCTTTGGTTGCCAGGTAAACGCGCGCGAATCATTGCGGGCCGCGCTCGGTCCCGGTACAAGGGGCTCCACATGAGAGCAATACTCGCGATCAGTTGCGGCGCGAGCCTGGGGGCGCTGCTGCGCTGGTGGCTCGGCACGGGTCTGAACGCGCACTTCCCGCAGATTCCCCCCGGCACGCTGGCGGCCAACCTCATCGGCGGCTACGTGGTGGGAATCGCGATCGCTTTCTTTGCGACCTACTCGGCGCTCGCCCCGGAGTGGCGCCTGTTCGTGATCACCGGCTTCTGCGGCGGGCTGACGACGTTTTCAACCTTTTCCGCCGAAATCGTCGGCCTCATGCAGCAGGGACGGACCGGGTGGGCGTTGGGCGCGGCCGCGGCGCATCTCGTAGGCTCGGTCATCATGACCTTCGCGGGCATCGGCACCGTGGCGCTGGCGCGGAGCTAACGCACATGCAGGGCGCGCTGCTGCGATTCTACGTGCACGAGGGCCAGCGGCATCACGGGCGGCTCGTGTGGGAGTGGCTGCTCGAGGAAGCGAACAAGCTCGGCATCGGTGGTGGCTCCGCGTTTCGCGCCATGGCCGGCTTCGGACGCCATCACGTGCTGCACGAGAGTCGCTTCTTCGAACTCGCCGGCACGCTCACGGTGGAGGTGGAATTCATCGTGACCGATCAGCAGGCGCAGCGGCTGCTGGAACTGGTGCGGGAGGAGAAGATTCGCCTCTTCTACGCGAGTGTTCCGGCGCTGTTTGGCGTCATCAACCCCGACTCCGCCGATCCGCAGGCGTTGGCGCAGTCTGACTAACGCTGGCGCTCGATGGTGTGCAGCGGCACGGCGGCCGAGCCGCCCCGCACCTTGCGGTCGGCTTCGGGAGCAGCGAGCGGCTGACACTCCTTCAGCGAAGCAAGACAGCGCGCGGCGAGCTGCTGGTACTCGCGCGTGCCGGTGGCCTTCCAGGCAATCTCCTCGGGTTTCAGTTCCCGCACCACGCGCGCCGGGATGCCGGTGACCAGGGTGCGCGGCGGCACGATGAAGCCGGCCGGTACGAAGCTCGCCGCGCCGACGATCGCCTCCTCCTCAACCACCGCCTCGTCCATGATGATCGCGCCGATGCCGATCAGCGCGCCGCGCCGGATGGTGCAGCCATGCAGCACCGCGCCGTGCCCGATGTGGGTGTCCGCCTCGAGCAGCGTGGTGCGCGCCGGGAAGGTGTGCAGCACGCATGCGTCCTGCACGTTGGACCCGGCGCCGATGATAATGCGGCCAAAGTCACCGCGCAGTGAAGCGCACGGCCCGATGTAACAGCGCTCGCCGACCATCACATCGCCGATGAGCACCGCGGCGGGGTGCACGAAGGCGCCGGGTGCGACAACGGGGATGAGTCCATCAACGCTGTACGCCGCCATGCTGAAAGCGCCGTCAGCCGGCCCGACCGCGGCTCATCATGGCGCGCACGGCGGTGCGGAATTCTTCCGACGCCAGCCGCTCGGCGAAAATCTTCGCCTCCGCGTCGATCCGCGCCAGCACTTCGGCAGGGTCCCCGCGCAGCAGGCGGCGGGCCGCGAGCAGCGCCTCCACCGGCTGCGCCGCCACGCTGCGCGCCAGCGCGCGCGCCTCGCTGAGCACGTCGGCATCCTCCACCACGCGGTTCACGAGTCCCAGCGAGTGGGCCGTCGCCGCGTCGAACGGTTTTCCGAGGAGCAGCAACTCCGCCGCGCGCTGCCGGCCCACGAGCCGCGGCAGGAGGAGCGAACTTGCCGCCTCGGGGACCAGCCCGAGCGCCACAAAGGGCATGGAAAACACCGTGCTGCGCGCCGCCACGACGAGATCACAGTGCAGGAGCAGCGTCGTCCCGATGCCGACGGTCTGGCCGTGCGCCGCCGCGAGCAGCGGCTTGCCGAACGTGGCGAGCGCGCGCAGCAGCCTGATGATGGGGTTGTCGCCGTCGAACTTGAGGCCGCCGAGGAAATCGTTGAGGTCGTTGCCGGCGGTGAAGCCCGCGCCCTCACCGCTCACGAGCACCGCGCGCACCGCCGTATCGGCCTGCGCCTGCGCGAGCGCGCCGCACAGCGCTTCGTACATCGAAAGCGTAATGGCGTTGCGCTTCTCGGGACGGTTCAGGCGTATCTCACACACCCCATCGGCACCCGACACCCGGACCTGCTCGCTCATGAAGTCCTACTTCATCAGCGGCGCGGCGGCGGCTGCGTGCGCGCGGAAGTCGACATCGCTGTCCGCCGCCAGCCACACGAGCGCCGCCCAGGCGGCCACGTTCTGGTCCAGTTGCTGCCGGTCGATCTTGTCGAGCGTGTCATCGGGGGTGTGGTGGATGTCAAAGTAGCGCGTGCCGTCCTGATTGAGGTCAAACGCCGGCACGCCCGCCTCCACCGAGGGACCGGTGTCGGTCTCCGGCCGCGCAGGTTCCTTCGACATCAGCACGCCGATGGGGGCGAGCACACGGGCCACCGCGTGCGAGAAGTCGCTGTCCGCGACCGTCGCCGGCAGCGCCACGCTGTAGACGCGATCGGCGCCGAAATCACTCTCGCCCGCGATCACGTGTGCCGGCAGCTCCGCCTTGTGGTTGTCCCGGTAAGAGTGCCCGCCGAAGGCAAAGAAGGGGGCCACCGGCTGCGACACTTCTTCGGAGCCGAACAGGACGACGCGCACGGTGCGCCGCGGCTTGTGCGGCAGGTCGCGAATGAGCTTAGCGGCCGCCACCATGATGGCGGTGCCGGTGCCGTCATCGATCGCGCCGGTACCCTGGTCCCAGCTGTCCAGGTGCCCGCCGATCAGCACCACGCCAGGGGACTTGTCGCGTCCGCGCACGTCCGCCACCACGTTCTGCGAGTGCGCGTCCTGCACATAGGACGCCCCCGAGAAGAGCCTCACGCGCACCACCTGGCCGAGAGCGGCGATGCGCTCGATCTGGTCGGCATCCGGGTTCGACAGCGCGAAGCACGGCAGCGGCACCCGCCCGTCGACGTAGCGCGTGGTGCCGGTGTGGGCGATGCGGTGATTGTCGGTTCCCGCGGAACGCATCAGGAAGGCAATGGCGCCGCGGCGCGCAGCCTCTCCCGGGCCTTCGGCGCGGATCGGGAACGCGGGCCCGTAGCCCGCGCCGTCCTGCATGCGCACCATGCGGTACGAGACCATGGCGATCTTGCCGGCGAGCGACCCCGGCGCCGCCGCCTTGAGCGCCTCGAAGCTCGGGAAGATCACCACGTCGCCTTCGACTCCCGCGGCGGGTGTGGGCGGGGATTCTCCGAGCGCGGCCACGACCAGGGGCTGCGCCGAGGGCGCGATGAGTTCCGCGTGTTCCGGCCCACGCACCCAGGCGATGAGCGGGAACATCTCGATGTGCACGTTCTCGAAGCCCATCGCCTTCAGACGCGCGGCGGCCCACTCCGCCGCCTGGTGCTCGCTCGAGGAGCCGGCCGGGCGCGGTCCGAAACGGCTGGTGAGTTCACTCACCCAGGTGAAGGCGACATCGTGGCCGGCCATCGCAGCGTCGCGCAGCTGCGCCGCCACTTCTTCGGCGGAGGGCACGGCGGGAGCCGCGGCGGCGGTTACTGCCGCGGCGGCAGCGAGCCACAAGGCAAACAGGATCTTCGATTGGTGGCGCACGGTGGGGCTTTCGGTCTGGCACGCTTGAGGAGCGCGCATTCTACGCAAGCGCTCCTTCGCGCACCATGCGGGCGCGACGCGGGTTACTTCGGCAGCTGCGCGATGGGCAGCGGCTGGGCGAGGTGAAAGCCCTGCACGAAGTCCACGCCGATACGCTTGAGTTCCTCGAGCACCGCGGCGCTCTCGACGCATTCGGCCACCGTGGCGATCCCTAAGGCGCGTCCGACCTTGCTGATTGCCTCGACCATGCTGCGGTTGACCGGATCGTCGGTGACGTGGCTGATGAACTGGCCGTCGATCTTGAGAAAGTCCACCGGCAGGGCCTTCAGGTACACGAAGGAGGACACGCCGGTCCCGAAGTCATCGAGCGCGAACTGGCTGCCGCGCGCCTTCAGCTCGCTCATGAGAAAGCGCGTATTGGCAAGACTTGTGACCGCCGCGGTCTCGGTGATCTCGAAGCACAGGGCGCGGGCAACCTCCGGCTCGGAAACGCTCTGCAGCATGAAGTCGACGAAGGACTGCTCGTTGAGCGAGGTCCCGGAGAGATTCACGGCGAGCAGCGGCAGCGGCTCGCCGCGGCGCGCGCGCTCGGCGAGCAGCGCAGTCGCCTCACCGACGACCCAGCGGTCGATCACCGCCATGACGTTATAGCGTTCCGCCGCCGGGATGAATTCGTTCGGCAGCACGAGCTCGCCCGAGTCATCGCGCAGGCGCACCGTGAGTTCGTGGAATTCCCGTGCCGCGGGGGCCGCGAGCGAGACGATCGGCTGGAAGAAGAGCTCAAGACGCCGGTCCTCGACGGCGCGGGTGACGCGCGACACCCAGTGCATCTCGCGGTGGTGGTGCGAGACGCCGTCCGTGCCGTAAACGTGGATGCGGTTGCGGCCGGCGTCCTTGGCGGCGTAGCAGGCAATGTCGGCGGCGCTCATGACGCTCGCGACGTTGTCGGTCTCGGCGTTGATCTGCACGATGCCGATGCTGGCGCCGACCGACAGCGTGTTGGCGCCCCACACGAAGCGAAAGTCGCGGATCCCCTGGCGCACGCCCTCGGCAATGCGTGCCGCCTGCTCGGGCGTGCAGCCCTCGAGCAGCACCCCGAACTCATCGCCGCCGAGGCGCGCGATGGTGTCCGAGGTGCGCACCCGGGTCTGCAGCAGGCCGGTAACATCGCGCAGCAGCCGGTCGCCGGCCTGGTGGCCGCAGGTGTCGTTGATCACCTTGAACTGGTCGAGGTCTATGTAGAGGAGCGCGTAGGTGCCCTCCTCGCGCTGCGCCGCGAGCAGGGCGGCGTGCAGGCGGTTGTCGAACTCGCGGCGGTTGATGAGACCGGTGAGCGCATCATGGCTCGCCTGCCAGGACAGCGCGCGTTTCAGGCGCCGCTCGCGGGTGACATCGTGGAACACGACCACCGCGCCGATGACGTGGCCCTGGCGATCGCAGATGGGCGCGGCGGATTCCTGGATCGCGACCTCGCTGCCGGCGCGCGTGATCAGCACCGAGTGGTCGGCGGCGGCGCCGCTCTCGCCGCGGCCGAGGGCGCTCGCGAGCGAGTTGCCGATCGGTTCGCCGCTGAGCTCGTCGACGAGCTTCAGCACCGCCGCGAGCGGCTGGCCGCGCGCTTCGCTCAGGCTCCACGCGGTCAGCGTCTCGCCCACCGGATTGATGTATTCAATGCGCCCCTGCGCATCGGTCGTGATCACCGCATCGCCGATCGACTGCAGCGTCACCTGCGCGCGCTCCTTTTCGGCGAATACCGCCTGCTCGGCACGCTTGCGCTCGGTGATGTCGGCGATGGTGCCTTCGTAGCCGATGATGGCCCCGCTGCCGTCGCGCCTGGGGCGCGCGTTCTCGAGAATCACCACCTGCTGCCCGTCACGTCGGCGCATGAGGAACTCCGCATCGCGGATCTCCCCTTCCGCCTCGATGCGGCGGGTGAACTCGGAGCGGTCGGCCGGGTGCCAGTAGAGCGCTTCCGCGCTGGGCAGTGCGTACAGCTCCTCGGCGCTCTTGTAGCCGAGCATCGAGACGAAGGCCGGGTTGACCGACAGCAGCCGCCCGCCGCGGCCGCTCTGGTAAACCCCTTCCGCGATGCTCTCGAAGAGGCCGCGGAACTTCGCCTCGCTGCCGCGCAACGCCTCCTCCGCGAGGCGCCGGCCGATCGCGATGCCGGCCAGTTGCGCCGCGCGCGACATGATCTGCGATTCCTGCGCTGTCGGCAGCCCGGGCGCCTCGCGATACACGTCGAGCGCGCCGAGAAGATTGCCGCCGGGCGCCTTGATGGGCGTCGACCAGGCCGCGCGCAGGCCCGCCGCCAGTGCCAGCTCGCGCCGTTCAAGCCACAGGGGATCCTGGCTCACGTCCGCGACCAGCAGCTGGTACCCCAGGTGCGCGGCCGCACCGGAGCCTGCCAGCGCCGCTCCCACGTTGTCGGGCAGCCGCGGTGCCACCAGGTGGCTGAAGGTCTGATCCCCTTCAGCGAGGACACTCACCGAGCACACCGTGCCGACGCCGACTGACTCGACCAGGCGCGTGATCGCGGCCAGCACCTGCGGCAGCGGCACGTTGCCGGTGATCTGTTCAAACACCTCGCGCTCGGCGGCGGCCATGCGCTCGCCGCGCTTGCGCCCCGAGATGTCGGCGATGCTGCCGCGCACCAGCTGGCGGGTGGCGCTCGGAATGCGCACCAGGCGCACTTCGCACATGATTTCCTGTCCGGCGCCATCACAGTGCGACCATTCGAACACCTGCGGCTCACCGGCCAGCGCCTGCTCTATATAGTTGCGGGCGCGCTGCTCGGACGGCTCCCCGTCGGGTTGCACCGGCGGGCTCAAATTCACCGGACCCACCGCCAGCAGATGCTCGCGATCCAGGCCGAAGAGCTTCTGCGCGTTCTCGTTGGCATCCACGAAGCGCCCGGTCGCAACGTCGAGCACCACGATCGCCTCGGGCGCATGGTCGACGAGCAGGCGATAGCGCGCCTCGCTCTCACGCATCGCCTGTTCGGACTCGCGCCGCTCGGTCACATCGCGCAGGCACAGCACGAACATCTCGCGCCGCGAAGTCGGCGCCTTGCTGACCGCGATTTCCGCCGCGAAGGTCTCGCCGTCCTTGCGCCGCGCCCAGTGCTCGCTGGCGGCAAGGTCGAGCGCGGTATCTCCGAGCGCCTCCGCCAGGCGCTGCAGCGCCTGCGCAATCGTCTCCCCCTTGTCCGCCAGTTGCGGGATGAGCACGTCAATGCGGCGGCCAACCACCTCCGCCTGGTCGAAGCCAAAAACCCGCTCACCGGTGGGATTGAACGTGCGGATGACGCCCTCCTCGTCCAGCGCGAGCACGACGTCCTTGATGTGATCGAGAATGACCTGCAGGTGCTCGGAGCTCTGGGCGCGCGCTTCGAGCGCGAGCGAGCGCGCTTCATCCGCCATCAGCCGCATCGACTCGACGATGCCGCGCCGCTCGGTGTCGATGGTGTGATAGTGCGTGTTGATCAGGTGCACCAGCATCGCGACGTCGGGCGTCGGGTTGCCGGTGCGCAGCTGCAGCTCGCGCAGTTGCGCGCGCAGCTGCGGGTGCAGATCAGAATTGTCCTCGCCGCGCGGGCGCACCTCGGGCCTGACGAGTGTGGTCGTCGCGCCGGTGGCCGCCTCGGTGGCGGCACGCATCTGCGGGGTCCGGGGATTTGACATAACGGAGGAGCAAGCGCCCAGCAACGATCATACGAGCCGCAGGGGAGCTTCCCCGTGAAGCCCCTCCCGGTTCTGTTGAGCGAGGCGGAGGGCTAGTGCGCTGCAACAGCCGGATGGGCCGTACCCGCCTCGGCGGGCGGGCCGGCACCCACGATCACGGGCATCGAGAATATCTGGCTCGTGCTGCGCCCGGCCGTGTCCACGGTCAGTGTCGCGGTGAGCGTGAAGATCCCATCGTGCTTGGGCAATACCCGGACGCTGTAGTGAATCGGGGTACCCTCCACCGGCTTCTCGGCAGCCGGGATGTCCTGACCGCTCACCACGTCCAGGCCGTCATCAGCAGTGAATTTGCCGGCAATCCGCTCGACCGTACCGAACACGGGCACGATCACAACGTCCACGTCCAGGGGTTGCGCCACGTCCGGGTGTCCCTGCAGCTCAAACTTCACTTCCACGGTCGAGGGCCCGGCTCCCGGTGGCGCCACGGCGGCCACCATTCCGGGAGACAGGCCGTTGGCAGTCTGAACCGCCTTCCTGTGGCCCTGGTTCGCGGCCGCTTTACCCGCGTCCGAGTCCTTGCCCGAACACCCGCAGACGGCCGCCGCAAGGCTGACCGCTGCTCCGATAGTGATCATCAGGTTCCGCATGGCCTAACAATAGCGCGTCCGCACACCGGCGCGCACGTGTCTAAACGCGCAGCAGCGGCGGATCGGCGATGGTCTCGATCTGTTCGGTGAGATCCTGCAGGTACCCCTCCCAATAGCGCGCCTCGCCGAACCAGGGAAAGGCGCGCGGGAAGGCCGGGTCGCGCCAGCGGTGCGACACCCACGCGGCGTGATGCAACATGCGTAAGCCGCGCAGCGGTTCGACGAGTTGCAGCTCGCGGAAATCCAGCGCCGCGAACTGCTGATAGCCCTCGAGCAAATCCGCCCATTGCCGCTGCTGCTCGGCGGGCGAACCGGAAATCATCATCCACAGGTCCTGCATGCGCACGCCCATCGCGCAGTCATCCAGGTCCACGAACACCGGGCCGTGCTCGTTCCACAAAAGATTGCCGAGGTGGCAGTCGCCGTGGATACGGATCGCACGCACGCCGGTGGTGGCGACGAATGCCTCGCTGACGCGCTCGAGCAGCACACCGCTCACCGCCGCGTAGCGCTCGCGCAGCCCTGGCGGCAGCAGTGCGCTCTTCAGCACCTGCGTACGAGCCTGCCAACCCAGGCGCTCCACATCGATCCGCGGCCGCACGCTGAAGGCGCGCGTGGCGCCGATCTCGTGCAGCCGCGCCAACGCCCGGCCGAGGATCTGGCGCGCCTCAGGCGCATCCAGTTCCGGTGCGTGGCCGCGCATCCACGGGAAGGCGGCGAAGCGGAAATCCCGGTAGCGGCACAGCGTCTCCCCGCCGAGCACAAGCGGCGCCGCAACCGGCAGTTCCGCCGCGGCCAGCTCGTGCGTGAAAGTGTGTTCTTCGACGATCTGCGCATCGCTCCAGCGGCCCGGGCGATAAAACTTCAGCACCACAAGTGCGCTACCCGCGCCGATCTGGTAGACCCGGTTCTCGTAACTGTTGAGCGCAAACAGCCGTCCGTCCGGATCCAGGCCCGCCGCAGCCGCCGCGTCCAGCACCACCTCGGGCGCAAGACCCGCGAAAGGTTGCGGCCCGTCATCGCCCGTTTTGTTTATCATCTCCGGCATGAATCAGGGCAGCATATTAGTCACCGGCGGCGCCGGCTACATCGGCAGCCACGTCGTGCTGCAGTTGCGCGCGCGCGGCGAGCGGGTCGTCGTCCTCGATGACCTGTCGCGCGGCTTTCGCCAGGCGGTTATTGATGCGCCGCTGGTGGTGGGCAAGGTCGGGGACCGCGAGGCGGTGCTCGAGCTGCTGCGCGCGCACGCGGTGGACACAGTGATGCACTTCGCCGCCCACACCATCGTGCCGGAGTCGGTCAGCGAGCCCCTGAAGTACTACGGCAACAACACCTGCTCGACGCGCACGCTGCTGGAATGCTGCGTGGTCGCCGGCGTGCGCCATTTCGTGTTCTCCTCCACCGCCGCGGTGTATGGCATTCCGGCCGGCGGGGTCGCCGCGGAGGATTCGCCGACCGCGCCGATCAACCCGTACGGCACCTCCAAGCTCATGTCCGAATGGATGCTGCGGGATGTGGCCAGCGCCTCTGAGCTCAAGTACGTGGCGCTGCGTTATTTCAACGTCGCGGGCTCCGACCCGCAGTGCCGCATCGGCCAGGCGAGTCCCAACGCGACCCTGCTCGTGAAAGTCGCCTGCGAAGCCGCGGTCGGCAAGCGCCCGGGGGTCGCGATATTCGGCAGCGACTACGCCACGCCCGACGGCACGGGCGTGCGCGACTACATCCACGTGGAGGATCTGGCCACCGCGCACGTCGATGCGCTCCAGTACCTGCGCGGCGGCGGCGCCTCGACCACGCTGAATGTGGGCTACGGCCATGGCTACAGCGTGCGCCAGGTGCTGGCGAGCGTGGAACGGGTGTCCGGCAAGCGCCTGAACGTGCACGAGCAGCCGCGCCGCGCCGGCGATCCCCCGGCGCTGGTCGCCCGCGCCGAGCGTATCCGCGCTGAGCTTGGCTGGCGGCCACGCCATGATGACCTCGACGCCATCGTGCGCACGTCCCTGGCCTGGGAGAAGCGGCTGCTGTCCGACCCGTGGCGTTAGGGTTGTTCAGAATGCGTAGAATGCAATCTCATGCAGTGGGCGCGCCCCAAGTCCTTGAGTGGTTTGATGCTTGTCGGCCTGGCGCTGATCGCCGTGCCGCTGCTCGCCGCCATTTTGACGGCGGCTCTGCAGATCCGGGAACTCGCGGACACCGGGCAGAAGATCGTCATCCAGGGCGTCGCCGGCGCCCGGGCCAGCCAGGCGCTGTTCGGGCAGATCGCCTCGCTCGAGCGCACCGCCCGCCTCTATGAAGTGCTGAAGGATCCGAAGCTCCTCGACCTGTACCGCACCCAGGACGAGCGCCTCACCAGCACCCGCGACCAGCTGCGCCTGCAGGCCGCCACCGACACCCAGCAGACCCTGGGGCAGATCGGGGAGCTGCAACGCACGATTCGGGTCGCCCTGATGAGCGCACCCGCCGTGAGCGTCGCGGGCAGCGCGGGCACCGCGTCCGAGCTCTCGGCGCGCTTCGCGCAGCTGTCGGGACTGGTGGAACTGGTCGCCGAGCAGAGCAACGCCCAGGTCGACGCCGAGGTCGCAGCGCTCGAGGCGCGCACCCTGCGGGCGCGCCAGGAACTGCTGTGGTGGGCCGCGGCGCTGTTGCCGCTCGCCGTGATCGCGGTGTTCGTTCTGACGCTCGGCGTGGGCCGGCCGCTGCGCCAGCTCGATCGGGCAATCAGCGAGCTCGGCGAGGGCACGTTCACCAATCCGATCGCGGTACGCGGCCCGCATGACCTGGAGCGCCTGGGCGGGCAGCTCGAGTGGCTGCGTCAGCGGCTGCTGGAGCTCGCGCACGAACGCAACCGCTTCCTGCGCCACATGTCGCACGAGCTGAAGACGCCGCTCGCAAACATCAGGGAAGGCACGGAGCTGCTGATGGACGGCGCGGTCGGGGAGCTCGACTCCAACCAGCGCGAAGTCGCCGCCATCCTGCGCGAGAACGGCATCAAGCTGCAGCGCATGATCGAGAACCTGCTGTCCTTCAGCGCCTGGCAGACCTCCAGCGTCGGCCTCGATGCCACCGAGTTTCGGCTGCGGCCACTGGTGAAGCAGGTGCTGGAGAACCAGCAGCTGACGCTCCTGTCGCAGCGCGTGCGGCTGGACGTGCGGGTCGATGACGTCACCATGCTCGCGGATCGTGGCAAGATCCGGCTGATTCTGGAGAACCTGGTGTCCAACGCGGTGAAGTACTCCCCCAAGGGCGGCACGATTCATCTGCAGGCCCGCACCCAGTCGCTGCAGCTGGTACTCGACGTCGCCGACGGCGGGCCCGGCATCCCGCCGGAGGATCGCGGCCACGTGTTCGAGGCTTTCTATACCGGCCGCGCGGCGCGCGGCCCGGCGGTCAAAGGCACCGGCATCGGCCTCTCGGTGGTGCTGGAGTTCGTCGCCGCGCACGGCGGCACGGTGCAGATCGTCGACGGCGAGTATCCCGGCGCGCATTTCCGCATCACCATGCCGATCAGGGTCGGCAGGGGCGAGGGCCCGGTTCGCCCCGAACAGAAAGCGCAGGCCCATGCCGCGTAACGCCGTCCGGCTGCGACGCTGCCACGCGGCCCTCGGCGCAGTCTGTGCAGCACTCCTGGGCGCGGGCTGCGCGAGCATGGCCGGGAAAAACCTGCCGCCGCCGCCGCCGGTGGTGGACCAGGCGGCCGTGGCGAACACGGTGCTGAGCGCTTACCTGCAGGTGCTGCAGAGCCTCTTGCAGGGACAAGCGGCGCAACAGGCGGAAATCGTCGCCGCCGCACAGCGCGATTACGACAGCACCCCGACGCCGAGCCGGGAACTGAAGCTGGCGCTGATCCTCGGCACGAACGGACATCCCGCCACCGATCTGCCCCGCGCGCAGAAACTGCTGCGCGAAGTGCTGGCCAACCCGGAAATGCTGCTGCCCGGGGAGCGGGCGCTCGCATTCCTGAAACTTTCACAGATTGACGAGCATTTGACGCTCGAGACGGAAAACCGCAGGCTGCAAAGCGAAGTGATCCGGCTCGATCACGAACGCGTGGCCAGCGCCAATCACCGCCTGCAGGCCGAGCTCGATGAGAATGCGCGCCTGCGCAAGGAGCTCGATGAGGCGCGCGCCAAGCTGCAGGCCATTTTCAACATTGAGCGCTCGCTGAACGAGCGCAAGCCCGGCGACGCCGGGCGCTGACATCAGCGCTTAAGGAAAACCAACTTGAACCAGACCGGCAAACGCAAGGCACGTATCCTGGTGGTGGACGACGACCCGGGGCTGCTGCGCCTTCTCACCATCCGCCTGCGCGCGGAGAGCTATGACGTGGAAGCGGTCGAGAGCGCCGCGCAGGCACTGGCCGCCGCCAGCCGTTTTCGCCCCGATCTGGTGATCACGGATCTGCGCATGGACCAGATGGACGGCATCGGGCTGCTGAAGGAGCTGCAGAACCGCTGGCCGGGGCTGAAGGTCATCATCCTCACCGCCCACGGCACCATCCCCGATGCGGTGCAGGCCACGCAGATGGGCGCGTTCGGTTTCCTCACCAAGCCGGTGGACAAGCAGGAACTGCTCGACCAGGTGCAGAAGGCGCTGCGCATTTCCGGCTTCAGCGCCTCGGATGAGGACTGGCGCGCCGAGATCGTCACCCGCAGCGCCAGCATGGAGGAGAAACTCGCCCAGGGCCACATGGTGGCGGGCACCGATGCGCGGGTGCTGATTACCGGTGAGAGCGGCACCGGCAAGGAGGTGTTCGCGCGCGCCATCCATCGCGGCAGCCCGCGGCGCAACAAGCCCTTCGTCGCCATCAACTGCAGCGCCATGGCCGAGGAGCTGCTCGAGTCGGAGCTCTTCGGCCACGAAAAGGGTTCGTTCACGGGCGCCACCCGCACGCATCGCGGCCTGTTCATGGCCGCGGACGGCGGCACGCTGATGCTCGATGAGATCGGCGACATGCCGATGCGCCTGCAGGTGAAGCTGCTGCGGGTGCTGCAGGAGAACGTCATCCGCCCGGTGGGCACCACCGAGGCGGTTCCCGTTAACGTGCGCGTCATCTCGGCGACCCACCGCGACCTGCAGCAGCTCATGGCCTCAGGTGCTTTCCGCGAGGATCTGTACTACCGCCTGAACGTGGTGCACATCGAGATGCCGTCGCTTAATAAGCGGCGCGAGGACATTCCGCTCCTGGTGGCGCATTTTCTGGCGGCGATCGCCAAGGAAAGCGGCGTGCGCAAGATCTACGCGCCGGAAGCGGTGGAGCTTCTCGCCACCGCCGATTGGCCGGGCAACATCCGCCAGCTGCAGAACGTGGTGCGTCAGAACGTGGCGCTGTCGCAGACGCCAATCATCCCGGTGGAGCTGGTGCAGCAGTCCCTCGGCGGCACCCCGGGCCGGCTGCCCTCCTTCGACGAGGCGCGCGATGAGTTCACGCGCAGCTACCTGTCGCAGATCCTGCAGATCACCGGCGGCAATGTCAGCCAGGCGGCGCGCCTCGCCAAGCGCAACCGCACCGACTTCTACAAGCTGCTCGCGCGGCACCAGCTGACGCCGGAAGAGTTCAAACAGCGCCCCTAGTGCCGGCGGCTACAAACGCCCGTCCACCGCCGCGGCCGGGAACAGCTGCTTGACGTCGTACAGCACGTGGCTCTTGCGGCACAGGCGGCGCACGCCGCGCGCACCGAGCTCCTGGAATTCGCGGTGCCCGACCGCGAGCACCGCGACGTCATAGCGTCCGGGACGCAGCGTCCGCACGGGTCGCAGGCCGTACTCATGCCGGCACTCCCTGGCATTCGCCCACGGGTCGTAGACATCCACCTGCGCGCCCTGCTTCTGCAACTCCCGCACCACGTCGACGACCTTGGAATTGCGGATGTCGGGGCAGTTCTCCTTGAACGTGATCCCGAGCATGAGCACCCGCGCGCCCTTCACGTGGATGCGCTTGCGCGCCATGAGCTGGGTGATCTGGCCGGCGACGTACAGCGCCATGTTGTCGTTGATGCGCCGGCCGGCGAGGATCATCTCCGGGTGATAGCCGATCTCCTGGGCCTTGTGGGTGAGGTAGTACGGGTCCACGCCTATGCAATGCCCGCCGACCAGTCCTGGCCGGAACGGCAGGAAGTTCCACTTGCTGCCCGCCGCCGCCAGCACTTCCTCGGTGTCGATCCCTAAGCGGTTGAAGATCAGCGCCAGCTCGTTGATGAGCGCGATGTTGACGTCGCGCTGGGTGTTCTCGATCACCTTGGCGGCTTCCGCCACGCGGATGGAGGATGCCCTGTGGGTGCCGGCCGTGACGATAGCGACGTAGAGCTTATCCACGAACTCCGCCACTTCGGGCGTTGATCCGGAAGTCACTTTGCGGATGGTCGTGAGCCGGTGCTGCTTGTCCCCCGGGTTGATGCGCTCGGGGCTGTAGCCGGCGAAAAAGTCGCGGTTGAATTTCAACCCCGACTCGCGCTCGAGGATCGGCACACAGACCTCTTCCGTACACCCCGGGTACACGGTGGACTCATAGATCACGACCGCACCCTTGCGCAGCACCTTGCCGACGCTCTCGCTGGCGCGCACCAATGGGGTGAGATCGGGCCGCTTGTAGTCATCGATCGGTGTCGGCACCGTAACGATGAACACGTGGCAGCCCTTCAGGTCCTGCAACTGGGTGGTGAAGCGCAGGTGCCGCGCGGCCTTGAGCTCCGCACGCGATACCTCGAGCGTGGCGTCTCGTCCGGCGCGCAGCTGCGCGATACGCGCGGGCTTGACGTCGAAGCCCACGGTGGTGAAGCGCCGGCCGAACTCCATTGCCAGCGGCAGGCCCACATATCCCAGGCCCACCACCGCGATGCGGCATTTACGCAGATTTTGCATTATGTCCTTTCGTGATTTGCGCGCCCGGCCGCCGAACACTATATCGAATCCGACCCTCGCGAGGCGTTTCAGCGCAGCGCGATGCCTGCCGACACCAACTCGCCATGGCGGCGAAATCGCCCTGTCAGCCGCTGCTCGCCCCGGCGCTGCAGTCGCAGCGGCCGCTGCGGCGTCACCACGAACACCCCGTCGGCGCCTGGCTCTTGTTCCAAATCGATCACTACGTCCGCGAACCCGATCCATTCCCCGGTCAAGGGAAACTGGCTTTTGTAAAAGGCCTCCTTGGCGGCGAAAGTCAGCGCCGCACGCTCACCGCGCCGCGCGCTGGACACGGCGCGCAGGCTGACAAGCTCGGCCGGCGCGCAAATGCGCGGCCACAGATCTTCGTGAACGGCGGCCACACTTTCCGAATCCAGGCCGACGCTGCGCACGCTTCCCTGCCGGATCACCACGGCCGCCGAGTACTCTTCCGTGTGTGTGATGCTGCCGGTGACTCCCGCCGGCCAGACGGGTTGCCGGTCCTTTGCCGGCAACAGCGAGAAGCCCTCGATTCCAAGCTCCTTCAGCGCCCGCCGAGCACACAGACGCCCGCTCGTAAAATCTCTTATTCTCTTTTCTGCACAATGCCTTACGGAGTGTATCTCATCCTGACTCAAGTGCATGGATGGCGCAGCCCCGTGCAGCTCGGCGGCGATTGCCCCTGGGGGAAACAGTGCGGCGAGTTGAGCGCACAGCTCAGGCATGTCTGGGGACGGGTGCCCGTAACGGCTGCGAGTCGCTGAAGCCGGTACGCGCATCAAGATCAGAATGCATTGCGAGGAGCCGCTGCTCGAGCAGCGCGCGCGTCGCTTCGAGCGCCGAGGCGTCGAGCCCCGGGGGTACCTCCAGGGGCTCGCCGATCAGGATGCGGATCTGCGCATACGGCTTCGGCATTACATTCCGGTCCCAACACCTGCCGCAGATCCAGGCGTCCGCGGTCGATGCCGCCACCGGCAACAGCACGCCGCCCGTCTTTTGCGCGAGCGTCAGGGTGCCGAACTGCGCCACGCCGCGCGGCCCGCGTGAACCATCTATGGCGAGACACGAACTCAGGCCCGGGTCCTCGCGTTGCCCCTTGATCATCTGCACCAGGGCACGCGCCCCACCCTTTCCGGATGAGCCGCGCGCCACGCGAAAGCCAAGTCCTTCCTCGACCTGCGCCATGAAGTCTCCGTCGCGGCTCTGTGAACACATGAGGATCCAGCGACCGTGCTCCGGGCGGCTGAAGTAGTACAGCAGCTGAAAAGTGCGCCCGTGCAGGAACGCGCCGACCAGCGGCCGCGGGCCTTGCAGCAGCCTGATGAGCACCTGCTCGTTCTCGGTGACATAGCGCCACGAGCCGCCCCAGCGGCGGTAGATCCACAGCGCGATGGGTGGGAAGACGCGGCGGAGCAGGAAGGCGCGGATGCGTTTGCGGTTGCCGCTCACGCCGGCCCGCCGCCGTCGCTCTGCGCGCGGCGGCCGCCGGCTGCATGGGCGCTGGCAAAATTGCCGCTCGCCATGGCGCCGGTAATGGCAAGTTCGCCGGCGAGCGCCACCACCGCACAGATTTCCGCGAACTTGCTCGCCTTGCCCTCGCCGACGCAGCCGAGCATCGCCAGGCACTCCTGCGCCGTCGGCAGGTAAGTCCCGCCACCGACCGTGCCGACGATGAGATTCGGCAGGGTCACCGACACGTATGCGTCACCACCCGGCAGGCTCTCGACGCGTGTCAGCGCGGTGGTGGCCTCGACGACGCACGCCGCATCCTGGCCGCAGGCGATGAACAGCGCCGCGATTGCATTCGCGACGTTGCCCTGCAAACCGATGGTGCCCGCCTGCGCGGCGCCATTCACCGCCTGGTGCCAGGCGCGCGCCATGCTGTTGGCGTCGGTGCGCCAGTAACGTTCGATCTGCTTGGCGGGCAGCAGCACCTCCGCGCTCGCGTTGCGCCCGCGCGCGGCGCGAAATGGCTGTGCGGTGGCGCGCTTGTCGCCCGAGAGCATTGATTCGATGAGCCACGAACGCGGACTGACCGGTGTCTCGGTGAGCAGGCGCTGGCATACGGCCTCAGCGGCTTTCGTGACCATGTTTTGTCCCGCCGCATCGCCGGTAGCGAATTCAAGGACCACGTAAACCGTGTTGCCGACAACACTCGTGTGCGCCTCGAGCAGGCGGCAGTGCCGCGAGCCCGCGGCGGCGGTCTCCTTGAACGCCGGCAGGCGCGTCGGCAGCCAGCGCGCGAACTCGCCCGCCTGCGCCAGACTCTCGAACTCGAAACACGGCGCGCGGCCGACCTGCTCGCGGCTGCACAGCGCGCGCGCGCCACCGCAGCGGTTGATGGCGTTGAACGCGTGCTGGAATGAGGCAATCAGGGTGCCTTCGCTGGTGGCGAGCGGCACGAAAAAGTCCCCCGCGGCGGCGGCGCCGGCGATCCTCACGGGGCCGGCGACCCCCAGGGGCACGCGCGCGAAGCCGACGAAGCCTTCGATGCTGCCTGCGAGCCGCTCCGGCTCGATCTCGCGGCCGCGACCCGCAATCTGCTCGATGTCGTAGCCGTCATCGCGCAGCCGTTGTTGCCGCGTGAGCATCGCTTCGCGCGATGCGTCGGTCGTGGCGGGGAGGCGGCGCGGCAGTGCCGATGGGACCGGCGCCGGGGCCGCGCGCTCGCGCGGCACCTCAGGGTCACTGCCCCCCGGTAGCTCTTTTGGCTCCGTCACCTTCGGCATTCTGGACGTCCGTGACCAATCGGGCAATTTAGACCTCAGGCAGGGTTCTCCAGGCTGAACGCCTGGCGATTGTCGTCGTAGGCGAAGACTTCGGCATAGCGGCCCCAACTGATGATGGTACGCAGGGTCTGCTCGGCGGCATCCTCGGCCATGTAGTCTTCAAGCTCATCAAAGAAGCGGCTCTTGGGAGCGCTGTGGCTCGCGCGCTCGTCGAGCACCCGGCGCACGTGCGCCGCGAGCGGCACGTACGTAATCAGGTGGCGCGCGAAGAGCTTCTTGCGCTCGTCCGTTTCACCGCGGGCGAACTGCACGCCCGCCTCCGTGAGCTTCATGTCGCCGCCCTCGACCTCGGCGAAGCGCAGCAACTGCAGCGCTTCGGCGGCCGGGAACAGTTCGTCGACTTCCAGGTGCTGCTCTTCGGCGATCACCGGCAGGTCGGCCTTGCCGTTGTAAGGCGGCTCGCTCACCGCTTCCATAAGACCCGTAAGTACGTTGGACGACACGTGCGTGAGCGTGGTGCCGATGCCGGTGCCCGGGAAGCGCTCGGACTTCGGTCCCGTGCGCGGCTCGCCGCGGGGCCGTGCGGTCATTTCCACGTACACCCGCTCGATGAGCGCCCGGAAGCGCGGGTCCTGCGTGTGCCGCGGCTGCGGCAGGTCGATCGGGATTTCACTCCCCACCCGCCCCGGATTGCTGGAGAAGATCAGCAGCCGATCGCACATCTGCACCGCCTCCTCGATGTTGTGCGTCACCAGCAGCACCGCTTTGATCGGCAGCTGTCCCTCGCCCCACAGATCCAGGAAGTCCGAGCGCAGGGTCTCGGCGGTGAGCACGTCGAGCGCGGAGAATGGCTCGTCCATCAGGAGGATGTTGGGATGGACCACGAGCGCGCGTGCAAAGCCGACCCGCTGACGCATGCCGCCGGAGAGCTCGCGCGGGTACGCCGACTCGAAACCGTCGAGGCCGATGAGGTCGATCGCCTGCAGCGAGCGCTTGCGCATCTCCGGCTCGGGAACCCCGAGCGCTTCGAGTCCCAGCTGCACGTTCTCGAGCACCGTGAGCCAGGGGAACAGCGCGAAACTCTGGAACACCATGGCAATCCCGCGCGCCGGGCCCGCCACCGGCTGGCCGAGGTAATTCACGACGCCGCTGGTCGGGCCGTCCAGACCCGCGATCGAACGCAGCAGCGTCGACTTGCCGGAACCGGAACGCCCCAGGAGGCCCACGATCTCCCCGGGACGCAGCGTGAGGTTGACCTCCTCGAGTACCACGAGCTGATCCCCGTCGGGCTTGCGAAACGACTTGCACACCGAGTGCACATCGAGCAGCGGCGCGAGATTGAGCTGCGGGGCGGTTACATTCACAGGCGTCTCCTTAAACCGTACGTCCTAGCTGATGCGGAATTTGCGCTCGGCGCGCGCATACAGCGGCCGCCAGAACAGCCGGTTCACCGTCACGACGAACAGGCTTAACACCACGATGCCGAGTACGGTGCGCTGGAAGTCCCCGGCGGCGGTCGCGTCGGCGATGTAGGCGCCGAGCCCGTGAGCCGTGAGCTTCTCCTTTCCCCAACTGGCCACCTCCGCCACGATGCTCGCGTTCCACGAACCACCCGAGGCGGTAATGGCGCCGGTGACATAGAAGGGAAATACCGCCGGCAGCGCCACCCGACGCCACCACAGCCAGCCGCGCACGCCGAGATTCTCGCTGGCGTAGCGCAGATCCGCGGCGATGGCGGAGGCGCCAACAATCACATTGAAGAGTATGTACCACTGGGTACCCAGGATCATGAGCGGGCTCAGCCAGATGTCCGGCGTCAGCTTCCACAGCACCACGGCCGACACCACGATCGGGAACAGCAGGTTCGCCGGGAAGGCGGCCAGCAGCTGTGCGATCGGCTGCACCATGCTCGCTACGCGCGGCCGCAGTCCGACCCACACACCGATGGGCACCCAGATGAGCGTGGCAAGCGCAATCAGCACGGCCACCCGCACGAGCGTGATGAACCCCAGCACGATCACGTGGCCGATCTCGGCAAAGCGCACCTCGCCCAGCACGAAGTGCGCGGTCTTCCACAGCGCCGCAAGGCCGATAGCTACCAGCGCCGTGTACCACAGGTAGTCGACCCAGCGTGAATTCCATGCCACGACGGTCCGTGCAACCGGCATCGCCGCCGCACCCGCCGGGCGTGGTTTCACGCCGGCGCGCAGCAGCGCCGCGAAGGCGCGCGCCACCACACCCAGAAAGCGCGAGCGGCGCATCATGGTGAGCGCCCAGGAACGGCTCGGAGTGAATCCCGCCTCCTGCTCCAGGCGGAACCAGTCAGCGCTCGCCGTCAGAGGGCGGAATAAGAGCTGATCAAACAACAGGATCACGACCACCATCGCGGCGATCGCCCAGCCGATGGCCACGAGGTTCTTCTGCTCGATGGCGAGGGCGATGTAAGAGCCCACGCCCGGCAACGTGATCGTGCTGTTGCCAACGGTCACGGCCTCCGAAACCACCACGAAGAACCAGCCGCCGGACATGGACATCATCATGTTCCAGATAAGCGCCGGCATGCCGAACGGCACCTCGAGGCGCCAGAACCGAAGCCACCCCCCGAGCTGGAAGTTGCGCGCCGCCTCGACCATCTCGTCCGGGATGCTGCGCAGGGAGTGGTAGAAGCTGAACGCCATGTTCCACGCCTGACTGGTGAAAATAAGGAAAATGGCGGCCATTTCCGCGCCGGCCACCCGACCGGGCGTGAGCTGCAGAAAGAATACCAGCGTGATCGAAAAGCCCAGGATCGGCACCGACTGCAGGAAGTCGAGCAGCGGTATCAGGATCACTTCCGCGCGGCGGCTCTTGGCGGCGAGCGTCGCGTAGGTGAACGTGAACAGCAGCGAGGCGAGCATCGCGATCAGCATGCGCAGCGCCGTGCGCGCGGAATAGCCGATGAGGGCCGTGGGCGCGAGCGAAATCGGCGTCGCTTCCAGGCCCTTGAGCGAGCCGGTCAGACCGTGGGCGGCCTGAGCGGCGTAGATGAAAAAGGCAAACACCAGCACGAAAGCGAGCACGTCCCAGCCTCCCGGGACGTAGCGGGTGCGCAGAACCGAGATCGGCAGGCGATCGACGCGCATCGGTGCGAGTTTGCCCTAACAGGGTGACGATTGGCACCGCAGCGGTTCAAGAGCGAGTGCGAATGTCGTACGATGCCGCCATGAAAAACGCACTCATCCGGGCGGCCATTGCCGCCACCATCACCCTGGCATTCAACGCCGCAGCCCAGGCCCAGAGCACTGACACGACGACGACCATCAAGGACGATGCGAAAGCAGTCGGACAGGCGGTCGCGCATAGCGCCAAGGCGGTCGGGAGCACCGTCGCCGAAAAGACCAAACCCGTGCGGGACACCATCCGCGAGGATTCCAAGAAGGTCGGTCACGCGGTCGCCCACAGCGCCAAAGCCGTCGGCGCGAAGGCGAAAGAGGGTGCCGGCAAGGTCAAGGGAGCCGTGACGGGCAAGGCCAACGAGCCGGCGCCGAAGAGCTGACCCAAGCTCGTGTCGTCGGTGCGCGCGCCAGCCGGCCTGCGTCTGGACTACCTGCCACGGGCCGAATTTGAGGCGGCGCGCTGGACGGACGTTCTCGGTGTCGCCACGTTCGACGGCGCCCCGCTGCACGCATCTGCCGCCGCCGGCGACACGCCCGTCGCGCAGGTGCGCGCGCCGGTGCTGGGCGGCGACCCGGATGTCTGCGAAATCTGGCGCTGCGGGAAATCGCCCGAGTCAGGCCAACACGGCCGCGTACACTTCCGCCGCAGCGATGAGCTCCTCTTTGGAAGCATTGCGGTGGCCGAGAAAGATCTGCCCGGCCCGCCCGACGCGACGCTGCACGCGGCCACGACCCTCGCCTACGATGAGATCTGCGCGGTGCTGGAAACGCAGCCCTGTCCGCACCTTCTGCGCGTCTGGAACTACGTCCCGGACATTAACCGCGAGACCGACGGCACCGAGCGCTACCTGCAATTCAACACGGCCCGCCAGCGGGCGCTACGCTCCAGGGGCCGGGTCATTACCGGCAATGTGCCCGCCGCCTCGGCGCTCGGCGCCGCCAGCGGCAGCCCGCTGGTGGTGTACTTCCTGGCCGGCAAAACCGCGCCCACGTTCGTGGAAAACCCGCGCCAGGTGAGCGCCTATCACTACCCGCGGCAATACGGCACCCACAGCCCGGTGTTCTCGCGCGCGGCGCTGGTGCCCCAAGGCACCAGCCTGGCCCTGTTCATCTCGGGAACGGCGAGCATCGTCGGCCATCGCTCGACCCACGTCGGCGACATCGCCGCCCAGACCCGCGAGACGCTGCTCAACATCGAAGCGCTCCTCACCCAGGCAAACACCGCAGCCGGCGGCGGGCATTTCGCGCTCGGCGCGCTCGCCGGCAAGGTGTATGTGCGCTCGCCGGCGGATCTGCCCATCATCCAGGGCGAACTCGCCCCCGCGCTCGCCGCCGGCGCGCACTTTATCTATCTGCAGGCGGACATCTGCCGCCAGGACCTGTCGGTTGAAATCGAGGCGGCCGCGATCCGCGCGCATTCCGAGTGAAGCGTCTCATCGGACTTGCGGTGATCGCCCTTGCGGCCTGTGTCGCGGCACGCGCCGATGATGAGACGCCCGCGAACCTGAAACCGTTGTGGGAGTTCGGCCTGGGCGCCGGCGTGCTGGCGTTCAACGACTACCGCGGTTCCAATACCTCGCACGCCTACCCGATACCGCTGCCCTACTTCGTGTATCGCGGCACGATCCTGCGCTCCGATGAGAGCGGCCTGCGCGGCAGGCTCTTCAACCAGGACCGGGTTGAGCTTAGTTTCAGCGTCAACGGCACCACACCGGTGCGCAACGATGCCGTACGACGCGGAATGCCGGACCTGCGGCCAACCCTGGAGCTGGGGCCGGCGCTGGATCTGCACCTGTGGCGCTCGGCGGATGAACGCCTGAAGCTCAACGTGCGGATACCGGTCCGCGAGGCGTTCACCATCGAGGCCTCACCGCGCGCGATCGGCGCGTTCGCGGCTCCCAACGTCAACCTGGATGTCGCGCAGCAGCGCACCCCGGACGGCTGGAAGCTCGGTCTGCTCGCCGGCCCCCTGTTCGCGCTGCGCAGCTACGATGATTATTTCTACAGCGTCGCGCCACAGTACGCCGGCCCCGGCCGCCCGGTGTTTGCCGCACGCGGGGGTTACGCCGGCACGCAGGCGCTGCTTTCCCTGACGCGGCGCTATCCTTCCTTCTGGATTGGGGGCTACGTGCGCCACGACACTCTCGCCGGGGCGAGCTTCGCGGACAGTCCGCTCGTGAAGACCCGCGACTACTGGACGATGGGCTTCGGTGTGGCGTGGATGATCAGCCAATCGACGCGCCTGGTTGCGAGCGAAGAGTGATCCCATCCGACACTCACCTGGTGCTGATCCCGAGCTTCAACCCTGGCGAGAAGCTGCACGACACCGTGCTCGACGCCCGCGCCCAATGGTCCCCCGTGTGGGTCATCGTGGACGGCAGCACTGACGGCTCGCTCGAACTACTCGAGGAAATGCGCCGCGCTGACCCCGGCCTGCGGGTCCTCGTGCGCGGCAGCAACGGCGGCAAGGGTGCCGCGCTCCTCGACGGATTGCGCGAGGCGCAGCGCGCCGGCTTCACCCACGCGCTGACCATGGACTCCGACGGTCAGCACCCGGCCGGTTGCATCGCTGCCTTCATGGCGGCCTCGCGCGCCGCACCCCAGGCCATGATCCTCGGCGAGCCGGTGTTCGATGCCAGCGCACCGCGCATCCGCGTGCGCGGCCGGCGCATCGCCAACTGGGCGACCAATCTCGAGACCCTGTGGGCCGGGGTCCATGACACGCTGTTCGGCTTCCGGGTGTACCCGATCACCCCGCTCATCGCCGTGATGGAAGGGAGCCACTGGATGCGACGCTTCGACTTCGACGCCGAGGCGGTGGTGCGCCTGAGCTGGCGCGGCGTGCCGGCGGTGAACCTGCCGGCCCCGGTCCGCTACTTCAGTGCCCAGGAGGGGGGCGTATCACACTTCAACTACTGGCGTGACAATGTGCTCCTGACCTCCATGTACCTGCGGCTCTTCGCTGGCTTTGCGCTGCGCCTGCCGCTGCTGATTACGCGGCGCCTGCGCCCGCGCCCCCTTGTATAATGTGAGCCGGTGTAACTGTAGCGTTGAGTTCCATGTCCGAAAAAGTATCGTCCCTGAAGCAGCCGGCCCCCGCCGGCCTCGAAGGTGAGCTCACGAATGAGGTGGCCGCTCTTATCGTCGAGGCGCTGAACCTCGACGTGGCCCCGGCTGCGATCGACCCCGAAAAGCCCCTGTACGGCGAGGGCCTGGGGCTCGATTCGATCGATATTCTGGAAATAGCGCTCGTCGTCTCCAAACGCTACGGTGTGCAACTGCGTGCCGACGCGGAGGAAAACGGCGAGATCTTCGGCTCGCTGCGCCGCCTGGTCCAATACATCGGCGCGCACAGGACCCGCTAGGGCCAATGGACCAAACGCCTGGCTACTTTACCGCTGATCGCGCATTCATCGGCCGACGCGGTCGTCGCCTACCGCGGCGGACAGCCGCTCCTTGCCCGGCAGTTCCTCGCTGATATCGCGCGCGTGGCGGAAGCGCTGGGCCCCGGCGCTCACGTGCTCAACGCCTGTGCGGACCGCTACCACTTTGCCGTGGGCCTGGGCGCGTGCCTGGTGGCGCAGAAGGTGAGCCTGCTGCCCTCGACGCACACTCCCGAGGTCATGCGGCAGCTGCAGTGCTTCGCCGCGGACCTCGTGTGTCTTACCGACGAAGCCCGCTGCGACATCGAGCTGCCCCAGCTGCGTTATCCGCTGGACACCCTGGCCCCCGCGGCGGCAGCGGCGCCGGCAAGCGCGGTGCCCGGGATCGACAGCGCGCGCCTGGTCGCATATGTCTTCACCTCCGGTACGACCGGCACACCCGTGCCGCACGCCAAGACCTTCGGCAGGCTCACCGCCTGTGTGCGCGAAGAAGCCCTGCGCCTCGGTCTTGGGGCGCAAGGGTGCGCCATCGTCGCGACCGTGCCTCCTCAGCACATGTACGGATTTGAATCGAGCCTGCTGGTGGCACTGCTCAACGGTCATGCGTTGTGCGCCGAGCGTCCGTTCTATCCGGCGGATATCGCCGCGGCTCTGGCGAGGGTGCCCCGGCCGCGCCTGCTCGTTTCAACTCCCGTGCACCTGCGGGCGCTGCTTGGTTCCGAGGTGGCGCTGCCCGAGATCGATCTCATTGTCTGCTCCACGGCGCCGCTCGCGCAGCAGCTCGCCCTCGAAGTCGAGGCGCGTTGTCATACCCGCCTCATTGAGATCTATGGTTCGACCGAGACGGGGCAGATCGCGGTGCGTCGACCCACACAAAGCCCTGAGTGGCAGTTGTGGCCGGGCGTCACTTTCACCGCGCGCGATGGCGAGACCTGGGCCCAGGGGGGGCACGTCGAAGAGCCGACGCGCATGTGCGACGTTCTGGAAATGACCGGCCGCGACACGTTTCTCCTGCACGGACGGGTCGCAGACCTCGTCAACATCGCCGGCAAGCGCAGCTCCCTCGGCTACCTCAATCACCATCTGAATTGCATTCCCGGAGTCCTCGACGGCGCGTTCTTTCACACCGACGAGGAGCACACCGCGGCCGTAGCGCGGGTCGGGGCCTGCGTCGTGGCGCCCGGAGTTGATCCGGAAACACTGCTTGCACAGCTGCGCCTGCGCATCGATCCGGCGTTCCTGCCGCGGCCGCTCCTGATGGTCGCGCGCCTGCCGCGCAACAGCACCGGCAAGCTTCCCCAGGCGGCCTTGAGATCGCTGGCGGCGGCGAGTCTCAACACGGCCGCCGCCGGCTGAGGCGGCAAGCGTGCCGACCCTGACCATCGGCGCGGAGCACCCGGCACTCGCCGGTCACTTCCCCGGCACACCCATCGTGCCGGGAGTGGTGCTGCTGGATGAGTCGCTGCGCGCGCTGGAACAGGACGCGGGCGCTGCGGCGACGCGCTGGCGAATCAGCACGGCGAAATTCCTGAGCCCCGTGCGTCCGGGCGAAGAGTTGACACTCGGGCACGAGCCGCTCGCCGACGGCTCCCTGCGGTTCACGGTTTCCAGGGACGGGCAGCTGGTCGCCCACGGCGTGTTGGTTCCGGCGGCGCACAAGAGTGCCGACAACGCCGCCGCAGTGCGCGCCAGCGGCGCGCAATGGGTTGGCGAACCCGAGCGCGGCAGCGCCGCGATTGCCCGCATCATGACATTCCTGGCGCTGCGGCTGGGACGCAAATTCGCGCTCGCGATGCTGTGGCTCATCACGGCATATTTTTACCTGTTCGCTCCTAGCGCCCGCCGTCACTCGCGCGAATACCTGCGCCGGGCATTGGCCCGTGCACCTGCCCGGACGGATTTTTTCCGGCATGTGTACGCCTTCGGCGCGACGCTCCTCGACCGGCTGTACCTGGTGCATGGCCGCCTGGATCTGTTCGCGCTGACGATTGAGGGCGAAGAACTGATGCACGCCGCCGCGGCCCGCGGCGACGGCGCGTTACTGCTGGGCGCACACCTGGGCAGCTTCGCGATGATGAGCGCGGTCGGCCGGCGGCGGCCGGGGCTGCGCGTAGCGATGGCGATGTACGAGCACCACGCGAGCCGGATCGCGGCGATCTTCCGGGATGCAGATCCTGCCAGCACTCCGGAGATCATCCCTCTCGGGCACCTGGATGCGATGCTGCGCATCCGCGACGCCCTCGACGCCGGCGGCTTCGTGGGCATGCTCGCTGATCGCACTATCGGTGAGGCGCCGGCCCAGGTGGTGGACTTTCTTGGCGCCCCGGCGCTCTTCCCTTCCGGGCCCATGCGCGCGGCGGCGGCTCTGCGGCGGCGGGTGATGTTCATGACCGGCCTGTACCGCGGTGCGAACCACTATCACATCGTGTTTCACGAGATCGCGGATTTCTCGCAGCCCGCCCCCGGTGGTCGCGAAGCGGCGGTGCGCGCAGCGATCGGGCGCTATGTGGCGCTGCTGGAAACGTACTGCCGCAGCGACCCCTACAACTGGTTCAACTTCTACGATTTCTGGCACGGAGTGCCGCCGTGAGGCTGAGACTGACCAGCGCGGCGCTGTGCCTGGCCCTGCTGCTGGTGTCCCCGGGCGCCCCGGCCGGCGAGGCGCCCGGTACCGCCGAAGCAGGCGCAACGCCGCAGGCCACGCCGCCGGCGCTCGATGAGCTGATGCGACTATTGGCGGCGCGTAAGCACGGCCGCGTGAGCTTTACCGAGGTGCAGGTGCTCGCGGTGCTGAAACATCCGCTGCTCTCATCCGGTGAGCTCTCGTACGACGCCCCCGACTGGCTCGAGAAACGTACCATCAAACCTAAGCCCGAGACGCTGATACTGGCGGGTAACATCCTCACCATTCGCCGCGGTGAACACACCCGCACACTGGACCTCGCGCAATACCCCCAGGTGGCCCCGTGGGTGGAGAGCATCCGCGCGACCCTCGCCGGTGATCGCGGCGCGCTCGAGCGCTACTTTCACCTGGAATTTTCCGGAACGCTCGCTCACTGGAGCCTGCTGCTCGTGCCGATCGGGCATGCGCCCGGTGACACCATCGCGGATATCCACATCACGGGCGCGAGCGCCGCGCTGCGCACGTTAGAGATCCGCCAGACCGACGGCGATCATTCCATCCTCAGCGTCGGTGCGGAAATCTCGCCATGATGAAACCCGGCGCGTGGGGAACGCTGATCTGGGCGTTGCTCGGCGTGGCCGCGGTCGTCGTGGCGGCGCGCGCTACCTACACCGCCGACCTGTCGGCGTTCCTGCCGCGCAGCCCGAGCGCCACGCAGCGACTGCTGGTCGAACAACTGCGCTCCGGCCCCGCCGCGCGCCTCATCCTGGTGGCGATCGATGGCGGTGCGCCGCAGACGCGTGCGCTGCTCTCGGCCGGACTCGCACGGCGCCTGCGCGCCGACCCCAACTTCGCCGCCGTCAACAACGGCGACGCCGCCAGCCTCGACCGCGACCGCGAGTTCCTGGTCCGCAACCGCTACCTGCTGAGCGCTGCGGTCACGCCGCAGCGTTTTTCCGTGACCGGCCTGCACGCGGCGATCGAGGATTCAGTCGGCACCCTGGCCTCCCCGGAAGGGATGCTGCTCAAGCCGCTGTTCGCGCAAGACCCGACCGGCGAGACGCTCGCGATTCTGGACGCGCTTACCCAGGATCGCGCACCCCGCACGAGCGACGGGGTGTGGACGTCCCAGGATGGACGCCGCGCGCTCCTCGTGGTGCAGACGCGCGCCGCGGGCTCCGATACCGACGGCCAGGAAGAGGCGTGCGGAGCGTTACGGCGCGCGTTTGACGACGCGGAGAATGGCCTCAACGCAGCCGAGCGCCGCGGCGTACGCATGCGCATGAGCGGGCCGCCGGTGTTCGCGGTGGCCTCGCGCGCCGCGATCAAGGGCGAAGTGGTGCGGCTCTCGAGTCTGGGCGCCGGACTCATCGCGGTACTGCTGCTCGCCGCCTACCGCTCGCCGGCCGCGCTGATCCTGGGGATGCTGCCGGTCGCCTCGGGCGCCCTCGCCGGCGTCGCCGCGGTTGCGCTCGGCTTCGGCACCGTTCACGGCATCACGCTCGGCTTCGGCGTCACGCTGATCGGCGAAGCGGTGGACTACTCGATTTATCTCTTCATCCAGCGCACCGCCCTGTGGCAGCTGTGGGTCTGGCCGACGATCCGCCTCGGCGTGCTCACTTCAATCTGCGGCTTTGCCGCGCTCTTGCCGTCCTCGTTCCCGGGCCTGGCGCAACTCGGGTTGTATTCCATCGCCGGCCTGCTAACCGCGGCGCTCGTCACGCGTTTCGTGCTGCCGGCATGGCTGCCACCGGGCTTCGCCGTCGCGGACCTGACACAGTTGGGGAAGCGGGTGGCCGGCCTGCTCGGGAAACTCGCCGCTGCGCGCCTCTACATCCTGATGCTGCCGGCGCTCGCGGCCGTGTATCTGTACGGCCAGCGTGATTCGCTGTGGAATCACGAGTTGTCGGCCCTGAGCCCGATTTCAGCCGGCGCCCAGGCATTCGATGCGCGGCTGCGTGCCGACGCCGGCGCGCCGGACGCGCGCTACACGGTTGTGGTGTCGGGGGCGGATCGGGAGCTGGTACTCGAAGCGTCCGAGAAAGTGAGCGCGACGCTCGCACGGCTCGCAGCTGCCGGGGTGATCGGGGGCTTTGACTCCCCGACGCGCTACCTGCCGAGCCTCGCGTCCCAGCGCGCCCGCCAGCAGAGCCTGCCGACGCCGGACGAACTCAGCGCGCGCCTCAACGCAGCCCTCGTCGGACTGCCCACGCGCAGCACCGCGCTCAAGCCCTTTGCGCACGACGTCGAGCAGGCGCGCACCGACACGCTCCTCACCCCGGCAAGCCTGGCGGGCACCTCGCTCGAAACGCCCGTGGGCTCCCTGCTCATGAAAAGCAGCCTGGGTTGGGCGGCACTCCTGCCGCTGCGCTCGGCGCAAGGGCAGGACATCGCCGACACCGACGCCGCCCGCGTGCGAGCTGCGCTGACGCAACTGCATCAGGTCGACGTGCATCTGATTGACCTCGTCGGCGAGGCCGACCGCCTGTATTCGGGCTACCTTGCGGAAGCGCAGCGCCTGGCGCTCATCGGATTCGCCGCCATCGTGCTGTTGCTTGCGATTGCGCTGCGCTCGCCGGCGCGCGTCCTGCGGGTGATCGCGCCGCTGGCGCTCGCGGTCATCGCGGTCGGCGGGATGCTGGTGGCGCTGGGGCATCAGCTGACCATCCTGCACGTGGTGGGGATGCTCCTGATCGTCGCCATTGGCTCCAACTACGCGCTGTTCTTTGACCGCAACCGCGAGAAGCCGCAGCACGCTTCCCTGCCACTGACGCTGGCGTCCCTCCTGGTCGCCAATCTCGCCACGGTGACGGCCTTCGGCGTGCTCGCCTCCTCGAAGGTCCCGGTGCTCGCGGACCTGGGCTCGACGGTCGCGCCCGGCGCGCTTCTCGCCTTGTTGTTTTCCGCCTTGCTCGCCTTCACGCCCGAATCCTCCGATGCGCACCAGCCCATTGCGCACGCGCCGCCGGCGCGGCCCGCGAGCCTTTGATGCACACGATCTTCGAACCCGCACACAGCGGCCGCGTCGCGCCGATCCGCATGCTGATGCTGCCCGCCGCGTACACCGCACCGGAGGACTTCGTGCGCGAAGGTTTCGCCGCCGCGGTGCGCGGCCGCGGCATCGACCTGGATCTTCTCTTCGCGCAACCAGCGCTGGCGCACCTGACGGACCACTCCATGGTGGCTGAGCTGCACCGGGAGCTGATCCTGCCGGCACGCGCGTTGGGGGTCGCGATATGGCTCGGCGGGATTTCGCTGGGGGGTTTCATGGCGCTGCGTTGCGCCGCGCGGTACCCGCAGGACCTCGCCGGCCTGTGCCTGTTTGCACCCTATCTCGGCAGCCACATCATGACGGGTGAGATCGCGCGCGCGCGCGGCGCGCACGCCTGGGAGCCGGGCGAAACCGCCGACGATGACGACGAGCGCCAGGTCTGGCGCTTCATCAAGACGCGCGATCCTAAGGCGATGCCGATCCATCTGGGGCTCGCGCGCGGGGACCGCTTCGCCGATCGGCACGCGCTGCTCGCCGCGGCGCTGCCGGCGGGCGATGTAGAGTGGCTATCCGGGGCGCATGACTGGCCGACCTGGCGTCGGCTCTGGGAGAATTTTCTCGACCGTCGCTTCCTGCCGCAGCTCACCCATGCCTGACCCAGCCCCGCAGCAAGGCTACCGGCCCTCGCCCGCCATCCGCGCCTCGGTGGTGTTGCACATCGGGGCGGCCGCGGCCGTGATCCTCCGGCCCCAGGCGTGGCCGTGGGCGCTGGCAGCCGTCATCGCCGACCATCTCGTCCTCACCGGCGCGGGCCTGTGGCCGCGCAGTTCGCTCTTGGGATCAAACTGGACGCATCTGCCCAGTGCCTTCGCGCCGCGCGACGCCGTCGCCATCACCATCGACGATGGTCCGGATGCCGAAGTCACCCCGCGCGTCCTCGATCTGCTCGAGGCCCACGGCGCGCGCGCGACGTTCTTCTGCATCGGCGAGCGCGTCCTGCAACATCCGGCACTGGCGCGCGAGATCGTGCGCCGCGGACACGCGGTGGAAAACCATTCGCACCGTCACCTGCATCGCTTCTCGCTCCTGGGTCCGTCGGCGATGGCGGCGGAAATTACGCGCGCGCAGCAGGCGATCGGCGATACGACCGGTGAGACCGCACGCTTCTTCCGCGCACCCGCGGGGCTGCGCAATCCCTTTCTCGCCGCGGTGCTCGAACGGGCGCGGCTGCAGCTTGCCAGCTGGACCCGGCGCGGTTTCGATACGCGCAACGGCAACGCCGATCATGTCCTCGGCAGGCTCACGAAAAACCTCGCATGCCGTGACATCCTGCTGCTGCACGACGGTCACGCGGCGAGAACTGCAGCCGGATCGCCGGTCATCCTCACGGTGCTGCCGCGGCTGCTTGCGGCCGTGTCCGCCGCGGGCCTTACTTCCGTCACGCTGCGCGCAGCGCTCCCGCCGTCGCCGTGAACTCAACGACCTGCGCACCCCTGGTCGAGGCCGCGAGCGCCTGTTACCGCGACAGCGGACGCTTCGGATGGCACTTCGCCCGCGGCAAGCTCGCCGGGGACCCGTTGTTCGCCGCTATCCTCGCGCGCGGTCTTCTCGCGGGCTGCCCGCGCATCCTGGATTTAGGCTGCGGCCAGGGATTGCTCGCGGCGTGGCTGCTCGCCGCACGCGCACTGCACGCAGGCGTGGTGCCGGGAACCTGGCCGCGCGATTGGCCCGCGCCACCGCCGCTTGCGCGTTACACCGGTGTTGAAATCAATCCGCGCGAAGCGGCGCGCGCACGCGCGGCCGGTGCGCGCCTTGCCCTGGCGCACTTCAGAATCGTCGAGGCCGACGTACGTCACGCGGATTACGTCGAGTCTGATGCCATCGTCATGCTGGACGTGCTGCACTACCTGGACAGCGCATCGCAGGAGCGCGTACTCGCGAAGGCGCGCGCCGCGCTCGCTCCGGGCGGGCGGCTGCTGCTGCGCGTCGGGGATGCGGCCGGGGGAATCGGCTTCGCGCTAAGCCGGGTGGTCGATTCGATGGTCGCCCTGGTGCGCCGTCGCCGGCTCATACGCCTGTACTGCCATCCGCTGCGCGAGTGGCTGGGAATGCTGGCGCGCGCCGGCTTCAGCGCACGGATCGTTGATGAGAACCGCGGCGCCGCGTTCAGCAACGTCGTACTCATGGCGCACGCGGCCTAAAGGCAGCGCATGCAGCCACTCGCGCTCTCGAGCTTCACCGCCACCAGCTGCTTGGGCACCGGCCTGGATGCGACGCTCGCTTCCCTGCGCGCGCAGCGCTCAGGACTCGCGCCCTGCAGCTTCGAGACGGTCGTCCTCGACACGCACGTCGGTGAAGTCGCGGGCGTGGACGAGCATTCGTTCCCCTCTGCCCTGCAGCCTTACGAATGCCGCAACAACCGCCTCGCCCACCTCGCCCTGGGCCAGGACGGCTTTGCGGCAGCCGTGCAGGGCTGCGCCACGCGCGTGGGCAACGCCCGCGTCGGGGTGTTCCTCGGCACCAGCACCTCCGGAATCCTGGAAACTGAACTGGCATACCGCCGGCGCGACGGCGCCAGCGGCGCCCTGCCCGCGGACTTTCGCTACCGCGGTGCGCACAACACCTTTTCCCTCGCCGCCTTCGTGCGCGCGGCGCTGGAGCTCACGGGTCCCGCGGTGGTGATCTCCTCGGCCTGCTCCTCGAGCGCCAAGGTGTTCGCCTCCGCGCGCCGCGCCATCGAGGCGGACCTCATCGACGCGGCCGTGGTCGGCGGCGTCGACTCCCTGTGTCTCACGACGCTCTACGGCTTTCATTCCCTGCAACTCGTGTCGCGTCTGCCCTGCCGGCCATTCGATGCGACCCGTGACGGCATTTCCATCGGTGAGGCCGCGGCGTTCGCGCTGCTCGAGCGCGCCGACGCGAGCGAGGCGCGCATCACGCTCCTCGGTGCGGGCGAGTCGAGCGACGCCTACCACATGTCATCCCCGCACCCGCAGGGGCGCGGTGCGCGCGCTGCCATGCTCCAGGCACTCACGAGTGCGGCGCTCGCACCGGCCGAAATCGACTACATCAACTTTCACGGCACCGGCACCCCGAGCAACGACGAGTCGGAGGCGCACGCGGTCGCGGCGGTCCTGGGGAGCGGTGTTCCCGGCAGCTCGACCAAGGGTGCGACCGGGCACACCCTCGGCGCCGCCGGCGCGCTCGAGGCCGTGATCTGCGCGCTCGCGCTGCGGCATGGCTTCATGCCCGGAGGCGTCAACACCACCACGGTGGATCCGGCGCTCGAGGTGAGTTACCTGCGCGAGAACCGGCCCCAGCGCCTCACGCACGTCATGAGCAACTCCTTCGGCTTCGGCGGCTCCAACTGCAGCCTGATATTCGGCCACCGTGGGGTTGGCGCATGAGGCTGTCGGCGTGCATCGACGGTGTCGGCCTCATCGGACCCGGCATCAGCGACTGGCAGCAGGGAGCACGGATCCTGCGCGGCGAGACACCCTATGTCGCAGCCGCAACCGTGGTGCCCCAGCCTGAACGCCTGCCGAGTGCCGAGCGTCGGCGCACCGGTACGATCGTACGGCTGGCACTCGCTGCCGGCCTCGAGGCCACGGCCAACGCTGCGGCGGATCCGGCCGTGCTGCCTGCCGTATTCACCTCCTCGGGGGGTGACGGGGCAAACTGCCACGAGATCTGCCAGGTACTCGCCGGGAGCGAGCGGGCGTTGTCGCCCACCCGCTTCCACAACTCGGTTCACAACGCGGCCTCAGGTTACTGGGGCATCGCCACCGGTGCGACGCCGGCCTCGACTGCCTTGTGCGCCTACGATGCGAGCTTCGGCGCGGGACTCATCGAGGCGCTGCTTCTGGTGCAGGTCGAGCGCACCGTGGTCCTGCTCGTGGCCTACGACGCAAGCTATCCCGAGCCGCTGTTCGCCCAACGCCCGATCCCGGATGCGTTCGGCGTCGCGCTCGTGCTCTCACCGGCCGCAGGTCCGGCCACGCTGGCGCGCCTGAGCGTCGCCATGAGCAGCGCCCCTGCGGAGCGCATGGCGCAGCCGGCGCTCGAACAGCTGCGCAGCGCGATTCCCGCCGCGCGCAGCCTGCCTTTGCTCGCAAGGCTCGCACGCCTCGCACAGCGCGCGACACCAGGCTTGGTCATCGATTATCTTGAGCCCCAGAACCTTGCGCTCAGCCTCGAGCCATGCCGCTAGATCACCAGTGGATTGAACAGCACATCCCGCACAAGGGCCGCATGTGCCTGCTCGATGAAGTGCTGTCCTGGGATGCGACGCGCATCCGCTGTCGCAGCTTGAGTCACCAGAGCCCGGATAATCCCCTGCGCGCCCACGGGCGGCTGGGGGCGGCGTGCGGCATCGAATACGCCGCCCAGGCGATGGCGGTGCATGGCGCGCTGGTGGCGGCGAGCGCACCGCTCACGAGCACGCTGTCCGTCGGCGTACGACGCAGCACCGGGCCGGCGGTCGGGTATCTGGCGAGCGTGCGCAACGTGGCGCTCAACGTGGCGCGACTGGATGACCTCGAAGCCGAGCTCATCGCCGCGGCGGAACGCGTAACGGGGGATGGCCGCACCGTCATGTATGAGTTCACGGTGTCGAGCGCGCAGCACACCCTGCTGAGCGGCCGCGCGAGCATCGTGGTGACTTGAGGTGCATCCATGAACAAGACGGTCAGGCGGGCACTCGTCACCGGCGGCAGCGGCGGCATCGGCAGCGCGCTGTGCCGGCGCCTGGCACGCGATGGCCACCACGTCTACGTGCATGCGCATCGCGGTACCGCGGTCGCCGCGGCGCTGGTGCAGGAGATCATCACTGGCGGCGGCGCGGCGCAGACGATCCATTTCGACATCACCGACGGGCCGGCGACTCTCGCGGCGCTCACCAGTGCGCTCGAGGCCGGTCCCATCCAGATCCTCGTGAACAACGCCGGCGTCCATGACGACGCGATCCTGCCCGGCATGAGTGCCGCCCAGTGGCATCGCGTGATTGATGTGTCGGTCAACGGCTTCTTCAACGCAACACAGCCGCTGCTGCTGCCGATGATCCGCACGCGCTGGGGACGGATCGTCAACGTCTCCTCGATCGCCGCACTGATCGGCAACAAGGGCCAGGTGAACTACGCTGCCGCCAAGGGCGCGGTCAACTCCGCCACCAAGGCGCTGGCGCTGGAACTCGCAACGCGTGGCATCACGGTCAACGCGGTGGCTCCCGGCATCATAGGCACCTCGATGACCGAGGGCCTGTTTGACGCGGCGACCATTGAGCGCCTGGTGCCGATGAATCGCTGTGGCCTGCCGGAAGAAGTCGCGAGCGTCGTGTCCTTCCTTGCCTCGGACGACGCCTCCTACGTGACCGCGC
>Ga0070733_10000327_pt1 | contig 40306 bp, 26 predicted proteins | sample Coa_R1_9_FD_66450 | JGI IMG/M metagenome (GOLD analysis project Ga0070733, IMG submission 66450) | Surface soil microbial communities from Centralia Pennsylvania, which are recovering from an underground coalmine fire - Coalmine... | ecosystem: Environmental > Terrestrial > Soil > Unclassified ... | reverse complement strand
ACGGCGTCGGCGGCGGCATCGGCGCCAACTTCGGACATCCCGGCATCCTGCAGATTTCCATCGGCACCAAGAGCGGGACCACCATCGAAGCCATCCAGGCTGCACGGGAGGATATTGACGATCTCGCCACGCATCCCATCACTGAAGCCGAGGTCAAGCGCGCCAAGGATGACATTCTCAACGCCTTTATCTTCCGCCTGGACTCGCCCGACAAAATTCTGGATGAGCGCGTGACCTATGAGTACTACGGCTATCCGCCGGACTGGCTGGACAAGTACGAAGCCGAGATCCGCAAGGTCACCGTGGCGGACGTCAACCGCGTCGCCGCCAAATACCTGCACAAGGATCAACTCGCCGTGCTCGTCGTCGGCAACACCAAAGAGTTCGACAAGCCGCTTTCTTCGCTGGGCGCGGTAAAGGAAATTGACATCACCATTCCACCGCCGCCGCAGGAGGAAAAGACGAGTGAGGCCAAGCCCTCGGCTTCGAATCCTGAGGGCAAGGCACTGGTGGCCAAAGTCGCCGCCGCCATGGGCGGTCTCGACAAATTGCGCTCGGTCAAAGCGATGCACATCGTCAGCGACGAAAGCGACGGCGGAGGACCCTCCTCGACCATTGATATCACCGTCGCCTTCCCCGATAGCCTGCATGTCGAGGTGCAGACGCCCCAGGGGCCGCTCACCATCGTCGCCACTCCGGGCGCGGGCTTCATGAGCATGGCGCAGCACAGCCGCAGCCTGCCGCCAGAACAGAAAGATGAGATGCTTTCGCAGATCCATCACGATCTGATCTACATCGCCCAGCACGCGGACGATCCGACGTTTACCTTCAGCGCCGCGGGCACGGAAAAAATCGGCGATGCGGACGCCGCCATCGTGGATATCGGAGGCGCCGTCCCCTGGGTGCGCTGGTTCGTTGACCCGAAGACCGGCTACGTGCTGCGCGAGAAATATAAGAGCATCGGCCCGACCGGGCCCTTTGAGGGCGAGACTACCAACTCCGACTGGCGCCCCACCGCCGGCGTCATGGTGCCCTACCTGCACAAGAACAAGCGCGACGGTCAGGACGCAAGCACCGTCCAGTACACCAAGGTCGAGATCAATCCCACGATTGACGCCAAGCTGTTCGAGCGGCCCGCGGAGAGCAACGAGAATAAAGAACAGAAGTAAATATTAAAAATGGCGTAGTGACCAGATTGGCTGGAGGTCATCGTCAGCGCAGCCGCGCTTCAGGCGGAGCGAGGGACCTCCCCAACCGACAACCACTTGTGCGGTCACGCCTGGTGGCCTCACCTGCTCAAGCGGCACCAGCACTACCGGCTTCGCATCCGGGTCATTACTTTTCTCCGCGTCCGATAACGCGCATACTGAAAGTCTCCCAGCCATGGCGTCGGATGCGAACCCGCGCGTGCTCTCGGCCTTTCTCGATTACCTGCGGATCGAGAAAGGGCTGGCTCCACTTTCGATTCGCGCCTATACGGCCGACCTCGGGCAGTTCTCCGAATTCCTGGAGAAGCGCAAACGTGAGTTGCTAACCGCGCGGCGCAGTGACGTCCGCGAATTTCTGCAGCAGCTTTTTTCCCACCAGTTGGACGGGCGCAGCGTGGGGCGAAAACTTTCGGCGCTGCGGCATCTCTACCGTTATCTGCTGCTCGACAAGCGCATCGAACATGATCCAACTCTGAATATCGAATCGCCCAAGCAGTGGAAAGTTCTGCCCAAGGCGCTGGCGTGGGACGAAATGGAAAAGACGCTGGCGGCTCCGGCAGCGCGGGTCATTTCGGCGGAAGCGCGAGACGCGGGGGCGCTGGCGCAGCGCGACCGGGCGATGCTGGAAGTTTTTTATGCGGGCGCGCTAAGAGTTTCAGAAGTGGTCGGGGCGCGGGTGGAGGATCTGAAGCTGGAAGCGGGTTACATGCTGGTGCGCGGCAAGGGTGACAAGGAACGCGTGGTGCCGCTGGGCAAGTCGGCTCAGGATGCGCTGCGCGGATATCTGGAGGACGGGCGGGTGGCGCTGGCGCGGATTCGGAAAACTAAAAATCCCCACCCTCTCGCAAAGAGCGCGACAAGGGTGGGGCAACCGGGTTTTGAGAATGCCCACCCTTTCGCCAAGAGCGCGAGAAGGGTGGGGCAACCGAATATTGAGAATCCCCACATCTCGCAAAGGGCGCGGGATGTGGTGCACCCGGCGTCTTCTCCCTGGCTGTTTATTGCGCGTGGCGGGCGGAAGCTGACCCGGCAGCGGGTGTGGCAGATGGTGCGAGCGGCGTCGGCAGCATCGGGGCGCAAGGCGTCGCCGCACATGCTGCGGCATTCGTGCGCGACGCACATGGTGGAAAACGGCGCTGACCTGCGGACGGTGCAGACGATTCTCGGTCACGCCGATATTTCGACCACCCAGGTTTACACGCACATGGCGCTGGACCGGCTGCGGACGGTGTATCAGAGGCATCATCCGAGGGCCAAGGCGAGATAGAGGGATTTCAAGGCTATGTCGCCGCGGAGATCCCTCGGCCCGCGAAGCAAAGCGCGGGCTCTCGGGATGACCTCCATGAACTTAGAAATCAGAGGCTAACTATGGCATCCGCGCGGAGCATCGTCGAAAAGGCCGTTGCCGATTTTCTCCGGCACTTGCGGGAGAAGAATTCCTCGCCGCACACGATCAAGGCTTATACCGGGGATCTGGCGGGATTCGCCGCATATGCCGGATCGCGCGGATGGAAACAGATTGATCACATCGCGATACGCGGATTCCTGGCGCAGCTATACGAAAAAGGACTGAGCAAGACTTCGGTGGCGCGGTCGCTGGCGGCGGTGCGGTCGCTGTATCGGTGGCTGGCGCAGGAGGGCGTGGTCGAGCAGAATCCGGCGAAGCTGGTGGCAACACCGAGGCTGCCGAAAAAGCTTCCGCGCGTGCCGACAATCGAGGAGATGAACAGCGTGCTCGACGGCGCGATGCCGGAGACGGCGGCGTTTCCTGAGCGCGACCGGCTGATGCTGGAACTGCTTTATGGGTGTGGAATCCGGAACTCGGAATTGACCGGAATTAATCTGGATGACATACGGCTTAGCGCGGAAGCAATACTCATTCGAGGCAAAGGGAAGAAGGAACGCTACGTGCCTTTTGGCGAAACCGCAAGGAATGCGCTGGCGGCCTATTTACCGGTGCGGCAGACGGTGCTTGCCGAAGCGCGGAAAATCGTGCCAGCGTTGTTGATCAACCGGCGGGGCGGGCGGCTGACCACGCGCAGCGTCGGCCGGATCATCAAGAAAATTGCGGTGGCGAAGGGCCTGTCGCCGGATGTGCATCCGCACACGCTGCGGCACGCTTTTGGCACGCACATGCTGGAAGAGGGAGCCGATCTGCGGGCGATTCAGGAATTGCTCGGCCACGAGCGCCTGGCCACGACGCAGCGCTATACCCAGCTTTCGATCAAACATGTGCTGCAGGTTTACGATCAGACGCACCCGCGCGCGAAGTGAGGGCAGGGCACAACGACTACGCCCCTAATGATTTTTCAATTCCTGCCACATCGAAACGATCTTTGCCTTTAAATCGGCGGTGAGCTTTTCATAGGCGGCCTCCGACGCCTCCGATTCGGGAGGCGGGAGGATGGGTTTTCCAAAGACCATCTTCAAAGGTGCAATCTTCTGGAAAAAGTTTTTCCCGCGCGGCCACACCTCGTAGAAGCCCTCAATCGCCACCGGAACGATGGGCACCTGCATGTGGATCGAGAGGATGGCCGCGCCTTTTTTGAAGAGCCGGGGCGTGCCGTCAATCGAACGCTCGCCTTCGGGATAAAGAATCAGCACGCGGCCGTTTTTCAGGCCGAACGCGCCGGCGCGCATGGCGGGTACGAGATTGGCGTCGGGATCGAGGACCACGACCCGGATCCAGCGCGCGAGACGGCGCATGAAGCCGCTGCCGAAGATCTCACTGGTGCCGAGGGCAAAAGCGTTGGCGAGGACTTCCCGCGGCAACACGCCGGACATGACAATCGGATCAATGTAGCTCTGGTGGTTCGACGAGAGAATGAACGGGCGGTCGAGTCGCAGATTTTCGAGGCCGGAGACGTGCAGATCGAAGGTGTCGCGGCAGAACATCTGAATCGCGCGGGAAAACGGATACCAGACCAGACCGAAAGCGGGAGGTGGATTCTTTAGCGCGAGGACCTCGGGATCGGTGACGTCCTCGGCGAGGATGGCTTTCCATCCGGCAAATGAGGTGCGGGAGGAGGCGGGAGTGCCGCTGGCGGCGCTCTGCAAAACGGCGTCGAGCAGATCGCGCACCGTATAAATCTGCGCGAGTTGCGATTCCTCCAGGCCGCCGCCGAGTTGCTCTTCGAGATGGCTGAGCAGTTCGACGCGCTGCATGGAATCGAGGCCAAGGTCGAGTTCCAGGTTGTGACCGGGGCGCAGCGTGGGCGGGGCAGCGTGCGCCGCCTCGCGCACGATCTTCAGGCCGCGCTGGACTTCGGGACGATCGAGCCAGGCAAGTTCTTCGGCGGTGAGCGGCTTCTCGGCCGGAAGTTCGGCGTCGCCTTCGGTCTTGCGGGATTGATTGGCGCGGACGCGCTTTTCGACTTCGAAGCGTTTTATTTTGCGCGTGCTGGTGCGGGGAAGATCGTCCTGCCAGATTTCGTAGCTGCCCACGCGCTTGGTGGAGGCGATCTGCTGCGACAGGCCCTCCACGTCGAAGCGGATAACTTCCTTCGCGTTAACGATCTTTTTCTGGCGCAGCACATCGAAGTTGGGCACGATGACGGCATGGAGCCGGTCACGGGCCTCGCCGGCTTTGCCTTCGAGTCCGACCACGGCGATCTCTTTGATGAAAGGCGATTTCGCGTAGTGGGCTTCGATCTCTTCCGGGTAAACGTTTTTGCCGTTGCTGAGAACGATAACTTCTTTCTTGCGGCCGGTGAGAAAGAGATTGCCGTGGGCATCGAGGTATCCGAGATCGCCGGTGTAGAGCCAGCCGTCGCGGAGAACAGCGGCAGTGGCGTCGGGGCGGTTCCAGTAGCCTTTCATCACCATCGGGCCCCGCACGACGACTTCGCCGACGGCGGGACCGTCGTCCTGAGGCTGGGGATCGGAAATGCGGGCCTCGACGCCCTTCATGGCCTTGCCGCAGGAGCCAATCACGATGTCGCCGGGAGAATTCACGAAAATTGCGGCTGCGGTTTCGGTGAGGCCCAGCGCCTGCATGACGTCAATGCCGAGATCGTAGAAATCTTTCTGGATGGCTGGATCGAAGCGCGAGCCGCCGGTGGCGAAGTAGCGCATCCTGGGGCCGAGGGTCTGATGAATCTTGCGAAATAGAACCGGACCGGCATTGATGCCGAACTTGCGGAGGGTGCGATTCAGGGCCAGCATCGCGCCAAAAATCTTCTGGGTGAGCGGGCCGCGCTTTTGCACTTCCTCGAACACTCTCTGGTGGATCAGATAGAAGAACTGCGGCACGACGGCGAAGGCCGTGATGTCGCGCTCAGCCAGCGCGCGCATGAGTTCGGTAGTGTTCAGGGTTTCCAGGTAGAGCACGCGCGAGCCCTTGACCAGCGGGAGCAGCATGTTGGCCATCAAGGCGAGCACGTGAAACAGCGGCAGAACGCCGAGCAGAGCGTCGCTGGTCCCGAGGTCAACCCAGTTGAAGACGGCTTCGACTTCGCCGAGAAAGTTGGCGTGCGTGAGCATGACGCCCTTGGGATCGGCGGTGGTGCCGGAGGTGTACATCAGCGACGCGAGATCGTCGGCGCCGACGGCGGGGGGCGCGAACGCGACCGCCGGGTGGGAGAAAATCGCGGGAAGATTGGCCCGCGATTTCTCTTCCGCTGTCAGCCCCGGCGAAAGCCCGGTCATGCGATCCGGGTCCATGAGGATCAAAACGGTTTGCAGCTCGGAGGCCGCGGGGCGGGTGACCGGAAGGTGTTTGCCGTCCACGAAAACGGCGGAAGCGCCGCTGTCTTTCACGAGCTTGGTGACCTGATCGCCATGCAGCGCGGTATCGAGCGGGACGGCGACGCAGCCCGACGCGATGATGCCGAGATAAGCCGCGACCCAGCGCGGGTGATTGTCGGCGAGGATGGCCAGCCGCGATCCGCGGGCGAAATTCTGGCTGGCGATCCAGCAGGCGACCGATTCGGCCATGCGGTGAAGTTCGGAGTAGGTGCAGCTCTCGAGGTGGTCGTGGCGCTGAATCTCGAGCGCGACATTCTCGGGCCAGCGGCGGGCGCACTCCACAAAACGGTCGTAGAACGTGGCCATGGGTGGTTTTCGAGATGAGCCGTGACAAATCTTACAGGAAAAGGTTCATGGTCGCCGCACGGATGTGTTTTCGATTGGAAGACCGGTCAGTGGCATGGGTTCTTCGTCCAGTAAAAGACGCAGGACTCAGGATGACAAACCGCATTACCGTGGAATGCTCCCTGCATCCGCGCAGCGCATCCAATATGCTAGGCTTTAAACATAGCTTGGGGGCTTTGCGCCCTCCTAAGGATTTTATTTTTGATTAACATTCTCTTAGGCAAGGTTTTTGGCACCAAGAACGAGCGCGTGATCAAGGCGCTGAGGCCCGATGTGGCGGCCATCAACGCGCTCGAGCCGCAGATCGAGAAGCTTTCCGACGCGGAACTGCGGGCCAAAACCGACGAATTCCGCCAGCGCATTCAAGAGCGCCTGAGCCGCTTAGGCGGCGGCAACGGGGGGCAGACGTCCGCGCCCGAGACGGACGCTGATTTAGAGGAAGAGGACGATCTCGACCGCATCAAGCGCCGGGAGAAAGAGCAGTACGACGCGCTGCAGGAAGTGCTGGACGAAATTCTTCCGGAGGCCTTCGCCGTAGTGCGCGAGGCCGGACGCCGGGTGCTGAAGATGCGGCACTTTGACGTGCAACTGATCGGCGGCATGGTGCTGCACAGCGGCAAGATTGCGGAAATGAAGACCGGCGAAGGCAAAACGCTGGTCGCAACCCTGCCCGTATATCTCAACGCGCTCAGCGGACGCGGTGTGCATGTGGTCACAGTCAATGATTACCTCGCCAAACGCGACTCGGAATGGATGGGGCGGCTGTATCGCTTTCTCGGACTGACCGTAGGCGTGATCGTGCACGATCTGGATGACGAGCAGCGCCGCGCGGCCTATGCCGCCGATGTGACGTACGGCACGAATAACGAATTCGGCTTCGATTACCTGCGCGACAACATGAAGTTCGACCTGAGAGATTGCGTGCAGCGCGGGCACAACTTCGCCATTGTGGACGAAGTGGACTCGATCCTGATTGACGAAGCCCGCACGCCACTGATTATTTCGGGCGCGAGCGAGGAATCCACCGACAAATATTACAAAGTCAACCGGATCATTCCCAAGCTGGACCGGGGCGAGGAGGTTTCGCCGCAGGAATTCCGCGAACTTCTGGAAGAGGGGAAGATTCCGGCCGACCGGCGGGACGGCCTGATCCAGGAGCTGAACGCGACCGGCGACGACCCGCAGCGCAAGATTCTCACCGGCGATTACGTCATTGACGAGAAGCACCGCAACATTACGGTCAGTGACGCCGGCTGGGAGAAAGTCGAGGGCTTGCTGGGCATCGGCAACATTGCCGATCCGGAAAACTGGCCGTTGAAGCACCACGTCGAAACCGCGATCAAGGCGCATGCGCTCTACAAAAAAGATGTGGAGTATGTGATCAAGGACGGCGAAGTCATCATCGTGGACGAATTCACCGGCCGCATGATGCCGGGGCGGCGCTGGTCCGATGGATTGCATCAGGCCATCGAGGCCAAGGAAAACGTCAAGATCGAGCGCGAGAACCAGACGCTGGCCACGATCACGTTCCAGAATTATTTCCGCATGTTCAAGAAGCTGGCGGGCATGACGGGAACGGCGGAGACCGAAGCCACCGAATTCGACAAGATATACAAGCTCGAAGTGGTGGTGATCCCGACCAACAAGCAGATGTTGCGGGTCGAAAATCCGGACGTGGTTTACCGCACCGAGAAGGAAAAATATTTTGCGGTCGCGGACGAGATTCAGCAACTGGCGGAAAAAGGCCAGCCGGTGCTGGTGGGCACGACGTCGGTGGAGAAATCGGAGCGCATCTCCGATCTGCTGAAGCGGAAAGGAATCAGGCACGTCGTTCTGAACGCGAAGTTCCACGAGCGCGAGGCCGAGATTGTGGCCCAGGCCGGGCGCAAGGGCGCGGTCACGATCGCGACCAACATGGCCGGCCGCGGTACCGACATTCTGCTGGGCGGCAACGCTGAGTTCATGGCCAAACAGGAACTGGTGAAGAAGGGAATTGCCCAGCAGTTGCGCGTGGCCGAGGGACGCATTGAAGGTCCGCAGGAAGACGGCCAGACTTCGGTTTTCTATTACAACGGAAACGAATTCAACGTTCCCACCGACAAGTGGGCCGAGGCGCTCGAGCGCTATAAGGCGCAGACCGACGTGGAGCACGACGAAGTGACCGAGGTGGGCGGGCTGCACATTCTCGGCACCGAGCGGCACGAATCACGGCGCATTGATAACCAGTTGCGCGGACGCGCGGGACGCCAGGGCGATCCGGGTTCGTCGCGTTTTTACCTGGCGCTCGAAGACGATTTGATGCGCATCTTCGCCAAGGAATGGGTTTCGACCTTGCTGCAGAAACTGGGCATGGAAGAAGGCGTCCCTATCGAATCGAAGATGATCTCGCGCCGCATTGAGACCGCGCAAAAGGCCGTCGAGAGCCAGCACTTCGAATCGCGCAAACACCTGCTCGAGTATGACGACGTGATGAACAAGCAGCGCGAAGCCGTGTATGGCCTGCGCCGCCGCCTGCTCGAGGGCATGGATCAGAAAGACCTGATTCTTGAGGATTACGTCTCGGCGATCCTCGGCGATCTGATGGACGAGCACTGTCCGCCGAAGGCGCACGCCAACGACTGGGACATCAAGAAACTGAAAGACGAGGTCTTTACCCGCTTCGGCGTGGACTTTGTGGCGGAAGGTGTGAAGGCGGAGACGCTGAACCGGCAGGAATTGGGCGACGCGATTTTCGGCAAACTGAAGGAACGTTACGACGCCAAGGAAAAACTGATTGGCGGCGATGCCATGCGGCATCACGAGCGCATGATCATGCTCAGCGTGATTGACCAGCAGTGGAAAGATCACCTGCTCAGCATGGATCACCTGAAGGAAGGCATTGGCCTGCGCGGTTATGGCCAGCATGATCCGCTGGTCGAGTACAAGAAAGAATCGTTCGACATGTTCGAAGCGATGATGCAGCGCTTCCAGAGCGACACGGTCCGGTACCTGTACCTGATGCAGATTCTGGAGCGGCCGCGGAGCGACGAGGGCGCAGGCGGCGCTCGGGCGGGCGGGCCTCCTCAGGGCGGGTCTTTAGGTTCGGGATCTGACGGCGGAGTCCCTGCGCACAAAGACGGAGATGGCAACGGGCGGCGTCCGCCGAAACTGGTTTCGACCTCTGCCGATGAATTGGAAGAAGCCTTCCTGCGGCGCAAGAAGCGTGAACTGGAGCAGGCGCGCATGGCGGGAAGCGGCGACGCCGCGCCGGTACAGCAGGTTGTCCGGTCTCAGGAAAAAGTGGGAAGGAACGATCCCTGCCCGTGCGGGTCGGGCAAGAAATTCAAGAAGTGCCACGGGGCGTAAGGGTGTCTAGGCGCCGCCCGCATCGCGGAACGTCATTTCCTTCGCCGCGTTTCCGGTTCGCAGCTTCCATTCGTGAAATAAGGACGCGTAGTTGGTGGTGATGTAGTCGGCGGGTTTCACGCCCAGCTTTTTCGCCGTGGCGTCAATCCAGCGGGGCGGGCCTTCGATCTCGCAAAAGCTGCCGATCGGCGTCTCATCCACGACCACGTGGCCCTTCGTACCCTGGCCTTTTCCATCCACGTTTTTCTCGTCAACCCACTCGGCGCGAAATTTTTCATAGCGGAAGGTCGGCCGATACCCGAGAGCGAGCAGGATCGCGTCCATGGTTTTGCCGTTTGCGACCGCGGTTTCGAGTTCGATGCGGCTGCTGTGGCGGCGGCGCGTGGTTCCGTGCTTGTGGGTCAGGGTCCAGGTTGAGCCGTATTTGCGCAGGCGCAGGAGTTCGTGGCGCTTGCGCAGGACTTCGCCGGGCAGGTCGTAGAGCGTGTTCATTTCGTGGGTGCGGCGGGTGACCAGGCGAAGTCCGAGGGCGCGCAGCCGGCGATTCAGCGCGCTGAGATCGCGAACGCGAAATTTGATTTCGACTTCTTTCGCCATTATGGTCACGGTCAGTGTATTACGAACGGCTGCGGGCGCGGATGGCGGGAAGCACCTCGATCACCACCTGCGCCAGTTTGGCGCGTGAGCGGGAGTCGGCTTCATTACTGCGAAGGGGCGGGCGCGCTCCAGTAGCTTTTCAGCAGCCACCAATCAGGGCGGTTCGCTTTCCAGTCGACGGTGTTGTCATTTTCCCACCAGCGCGGCGGGTAGTTGCCGCCGTCGTCGCGCTGCAGGAAACCGGGCTTGACCAGGTTGTGGCGGCTGTTCAACGAGGCGATTCCGACGCCCCGGTGACACAGCACGCACTCCTGGGTGACCGTGGGCATTTTGTCCCAGCGAGTGTCGGCGAGTTCGTCGAAGCCCATGGCATTGAAAATGAAGAAATCTTTTTCGTTCGGGCCGACTGCCCTGAGGCCGCCTGACTTTCCGGCGAAAAGCAAAGGCCGGCTCAGACGAATCTCGTAGCAGTCTTGCCCGCTGCGCCTGATGGCCTCCGCAGAGCCCTCGTCGAGCGGCGAATTGTCCCCGGTGACGCTGCGATACACGCGGATTTGAACACTCTCGGTAATGGGCGCGGGCACCAGATTGCCCTGGTGGTCAAACAGCGACATCTGGCGAACGAGTGCGACTTGGGTTCCCGCCGGGAAAGAAGGCAACGCGGGATTCATCTCCGATTGATTGGGAGCGTCGGGCCGGGCGATCCAGGGCTCGGGAAAGCTCCAAAGCTCGCGAAGATAATCGAACGTCGCCTTGCGTCCCGCGGGCAGTCGCATAAAGATCAGGAAACGAGATCGCCCGGAAAAGAAAGTGACATGCTGAATGGCGGCGGGTTCGGAAGCGTGGTAAGGAGGGTTCCAATCTGCCATTTCGACCCAGGGCCCATGCGAGTCGAACAAATCCGAAGGTAGGAACGGGTGATCGGGATGCGCGGGATCATAGGCACCGGCGAATTGCCCCGAGGCGACGGCTTGCGCGTAGTTGTCAGGGAGGGCCTCGATTTCCTTGGGAGTGAGAGCCAGCCTCCGCATGACCTCCGCGAGACGGATCTGGAGTCCCCGCTTTTCAGAAGCGTAGGTGGCTTCTCCCGGATGGTCGGGTTCGCGGGCAACCGACCAGTCAAACAGCGCCCACAGGTCGCGTTGCAGAATGGCGCGCTTCAGCGGATCCTGAATCAGTTTCTCGGCATGGGCCTGAAGAAAAGCATCCAGTGTGTGAAGCGCGCGGGCGTGCGATTTCGGTTCCAGCAGGTGCGTCGAAAACTGCCAGAGGAGCGGGTCGAGAGAGTCCTGGCCATAGCTGGTTCCCGCCGAATCCTGGCGTACGAAGAGCGCGCTGTGAAGCTGGTTCCACGGATGCGCAGGATTTGGGTCGTAGACGGTGACTTGGACTTCCGGTTCCGGATGGGCGAGCACGGCCACGGCGCAGAATACAGCGGCGCTCAGAAGAAGGAGGAGTACGACTGCGGCTCGCCGCATGAAAGGCCTCCCAGGGCTGAACAAATATACGCGAACTAGGAAAAGGTCGGTAGCTTGATCAGATCGTCCTTGGGGACGCCTTCCAGGTGCCCGCCGGCCTTGCGCCAGGCGGCCAGGCCGCCGACGATGACGAAGGTCTTGAATCCCTTTTCTCTGAGTAAGTGCGCCACCCGGGCGCTCGTGGCTTCGCGCGCTCAAGTACAGTAGAGATAAATGTCCTTGTTCTTGGGCAGATGCTTGATCTCTTCTTCCAGTTGATTGGGCTCGATGCGGATGGAGCCGGCGATGCGCTCGGCGCCGATATCGTAATAACCGTGGCTGCGGACATCGGCAATCTGCACGTTGATGGCGTCGGCCGAAGCCAGGCGGGCGACGAGTTCCGGCACGTGCACGCGCGGAACCACGTCATATTCGCGGTAGCGGCGAATCTGCGCGAGGTGATATCCGGCGTAGGCAATCAGCGCGACGATGACGATGATCTCCATGCTGCGGCCGGCGGCGTGGAAACTTCTCAGGGTCGCCGCCAGAACATCGCGCGAAAGATAACCCACGGTCAGGTAGGCCAGGCAGTACAGGAGCGCGCCCATCAGGTCGAAGCGCACGAACTGCCAGTAGCGCATCTTCATGCTGCCGGCCAGCGGCGCGGCCATGGTGTTGATGCCGGGAATGAACTTGGCGATGACCAGGGTCAGCTTGCCGCGCTTGTAGAACGATTCGGCCGAGCGCAGGATGCAGGTTTCCGGGTTCATCGAGAGGCGGCAGAGGAAGCCAAGCAGCGCCCATCCCGCGTAGCGGCCGAGCAGGAATTGCGCGCTGTCGCCGACCAGGAGCGCCAGCATGCCGGCCACGATAACCCAGGGGGCCGACAGGGTGTGGGCGGCGATGGCGGCTCCGGCGATGACCAGCGCGATCGAAGCGGGCAAGGGAAGTCCGCAGGCCTCGGCCAGCAGAATGGTGAAAGTCAGCGCATACCCATGGTGCGCCATCATGGACAGAAGGTTGGTCATAGTCGGAAGGGAACGGCGGCCCGCCCCGGCTCAGCCTCGTCTCTAGATGTTTTCGAGCAAAAGAGGATTCAGTATAACGAAAGCGCTGGCGGGAGAGCGCGTAGAAGCGGGGAGACTACTTTTCCCGCGCGACGACAAATTCCGGGGCCCAGAGCAGGGCGCGCTTGATTTCAGAGTCGGGAAAGGAGCAGATCGCGCTGCGAGCTGATTCGGCATAGCCCTGGGCACGTTCAGAGGCCGCGTCGAGGGAGCGGTAGCGCTCGAGGATGTCGAGGATGTCGCGGTGGGTGACGCCGTTGAATGCGCGCTGGCGCAGAACCGTTTCTATGCTTTCGCGCTCGGCGGGCGTGCAGTGTTCAAGCGCGTGGATGACCGCCATGGTGGCTTTGCCCTCGCGCAGATCGCTGGCCACGGGCTTGCCGAGCATGTCTTCCGACGCGGTCAGGTCGAGAACGTCGTCCACGATCTGAAAAGCCATGCCGAGATCGTGCCCGTACTTGGCGAGGGCGGCTTCCTGGTCCGGAGTAGCGCCGCCGAGAATCGCTCCCATGCGCATACAGACGGAAAACAGGCAGGCGGTCTTGCGGCAGATGAGGTCGAAGTGTTCGTCGAGGGAAATGGCGCGGCCAAGCGTCTCCATCTGCAGAAGCTCGCCTTCGACCATCTGCTGGGTGAGTTCGATGAGCGTGTCGAGGATGCGGAAGTTGCGCTCCTGCACGGCAATCTTGAAAGCCTGCATGTAGAGCCAGTCGCCGGCCAGCACACACTTGGAGTTGCCCCACTGGGTATTGGCGGCGGGGCGGCCGCGGCGGGTCTTGGCCTCGTCAATGATGTCGTCATGGACGAGCGTAGCGGTGTGGATGATCTCGACGACCGCACCGAGACGAACCGCGCCCTGGCCCTTGTAGTCGAAGAGTTTTGCGGCGAGCAGCAGAAGCGCGGGCCGGATGCGCTTGCCGCCGCCGTTGCGCAGGTATTCGCCAATTTCGGTGATGGCGCGTACGTCGGAAACCGTGTCGCGCCCGAATTCTCCTTCCAGCGCGACGAGATCATCCCGCAGCAGGTCGAAGATTTCTTTTCCGTTAATGGTTGCTGGAGCGCTCAATCGAATAGGTACTTTCTGCAAATGCTTTCACCGCCGAGATCGCCGAGCCCGCCGAGAAGAACATAGCCACAACACGAGCGAACCATCTGCCTGTTTGGCCTAGGCGTACTCTGCGCCCTCGGCGGTGAATGATCTTAGTTAGTCCGATAGTTAATGAATTGCATGTCAATGCCGAAATCCTTGCCGCGAAGAAGAGCAATGATCTCCTGCAGCGTGTCGCGATCCTTGCTGCTGACCCGGACCAGATCGCCCTGGATCGAGGCCTGCGCTTTCTTTTTGGAATCCTTGATGGCCTTGACGATGTCGCGGGCCTTCTCGATGGGAATGCCCTGCTGCATGGTGATGCGGCGCCGGACCGTGCCTCCGGCGGCGGGTTCGACCGCGGCGTAGGTGAGTCCCTTCAGCGGGACGTTGCGCTTGACCAGCTTCTGCTGCAACACGTCATTCACCGCTTTCAATTTGTACTCGTCGGCGGAGTGGAGCACGATTCCATCTTTATCGAGTTCGATGTTCGATTTGGAGTCTTTCAGATCGAAGCGGGTATGAATCTCCTTGAGCGCCTGCTGAATGGCGTTGGAGACCTCCTGCAGATCAATCTTGCTGACGACATCGAAGCTGTTGTCAGGCATACATTTCTAATCTTTCTGAAACAATGGAATCGTAACCTGAGGTTAACAGAAGTCCGGCTCTAAGAGACGGAAACTTTGCTTTCAACCGTTTCAATCAATTTGAAAAACTTGTAGAAATTCGCGGAAGTCAGGTTGCCGACCTCGTCCGCGGTGAGGTTGCGAAGTTCGCCGATCTTGCGCGCGGTTTCCACCACGAACGCGGGTTCGTTGCGCTTGCCGCGGTGGGGAACGGGAGCGAGATAGGGCGAATCGGTCTCGATCAGCAGGCGGTCGAGCGGGACTTCAAGCGCGGCGTCGCGTATTTGCTGCGCCTTGGGAAAGGTCAGGTTGCCGGCGAGGGAAATCATGAATCCCAGGTCGAGAGCGCGATGCGCCTGCGGCCAGTTTCCAGTGAAGCAGTGGAGAATGCCGCCGAGCGCGTGACGCGACCAGTGCGTCTCGATCAGGCCGAGGCAGTCGTTCCAGGCGTCGTCGCTGCCCTCGGACGGGCGGCAGTGAATCACGATGGGCAATTTCGCTGCCGCGGCCAACTCCATCTGGCGGACAAAGACTTTTTTCTGAATGTCGCGCGGCGAGTGGTCGTAGAAATAGTCGAGTCCGATTTCTCCCCAGGCAATGAGTTTGGGATGGCGGGCGATCTCGGCCATGCGGTCGTATGCGGCTTGATCGGCGAGTTTGGCCTCGTGGGGATGGATGCCGACCGTCGCGTAGATGAAATCGTATTTCTCCGCCAGTTGAATGGCGCAATCGAAGTTGGACGGGCCGTCGCCGTTGCCAATGGCGACGATGTTGCGCACGCCGGCCTCACGCGCACGTGCGATGACCGCTTCTTGATCCGACGCGAACTGCTTGCCGTCGAGATGAGCGTGAGAGTCAATGAACATGAGGAGCCCGGTCCTTCAGTGATTCAGTGGTTCACGATTGCGTCATCCCGCGTGCAGCCGTTCTGCAGGCGGAGCGAGGGATCCCGCGCGGGTCGGCTGCGAATTCACTCCACGCAAGATCCCCTCAGCGCGCCGGTGAAAGCGCGGGCTCTCGGGATGACGCAGTCAAGTTGGGTACTACTTCAGCCTTGCCCCGATTGGCACGTCCTCGAGGAAGCTGGCCAGCGCGGGTTTGCCGCCTTCGAGCGACGCGGCCACGATCATGCCGTTCGATTCCAGACCGCGCAGCTTGCGCGGGGCGAGATTGGCCACGATCACCACTTTCCGGCCGATGAGCGGCTCCGGGGCGTAGGCCTCGGCGATGCCGGCGACGACCTGCCGGACTTCCGTGCCGATATCAATTTCGAGGCGCAACAGTTTGTCAGACTTGGGCACACGCTCGGCCACCTTCACGACTCCAACCCGCAACTCGATCTTGGCGAAGTCGTCAATCGTGATTTTGCCGTCGGCACTCGCGGGAGATGCGGCGGGAGCGGGCGTAGCTGCGGGCGCGGCCGAAGCAGGGCTTTCGGCCACCGCCCCTCGCTGCTGATCTTCCATGTTCTGCATCCTTTCGACGGCGCTCTTGTCGGCGCGCGGGAAAACTGGCTGCACTTCGCCGAGCTTTGTGCCTGGAGGAAGCTGTCCCCAGGCGAGATCGCTCAGCGCGAGTTTCTGGATGTCTCCCAGACCCATCTGCGTCCAGATCTTGGCCGTAGCGTCGGGCATGACGGGATGCGCCAGCGCCGTGGCAATGCGCAACGCCTCGGCCGATGTGTAGAGCACGGTGGCGAGGCGCGCGCGGCTGGCTTCATCTTTCTTTTCACCCAGCGCTTTTTCACCCAGCGACCAGGGTTCGTTTTCGACGATGTACTTGTCCACGGCCGCGACCAGCGACCACGCGGATTCGAGAGCCCGCGAAAACTGGAACTGATCGAAGTGCGCGCCGAAATCCTGGATCGTTTTCCGGGCGATTTCCGCAATCAGGCTTTCCGCCGGACCGGCCGCGGACTGCGGCGCCTCGGGCACCCGGCCCTGGAAATAGCGGTTGATCATGGTCAGGGTGCGGCTGGCCAGATTGCCGAGTCCGTTGGCGAGGTCGGAATTGTAGCGCTGCACCAGCGCGTCGAACGAGAACGATCCATCCTGCCCGAAGACGACTTCGCGGAGCAGGAAGTAGCGCAGGGCGTCGGCGCCGAGCACATCGAGAATAGTTTCGGTGCGCACAATGTTGCCGCGCGACTTCGACATCTTGCTTTCTTCAAACAGCAGCCAGCCGTGAGCCACGATCGCCTTCGGGACCGGCAATCCCGCCGCCAGCAGGAACGCTGGCCAGTAGACGCAGTGGAAGCGGACGATCTCTTTCCCGATCATTTGCACGTCAGCGGGCCAGTATTTTTTGAAAGCCGCCTGCGCGGCGGCGTGCTTCGACCCATAGCCGATGGCCGTGACATAGTTGGCCAGTGCGTCGAACCACACATAAATCACGTGCTGCGGATCGTCAGGAGCCGGGATACCCCAGGAGAAAGTCGAGCGGCTGACGGAGACATCGCGCAGGCCGGACTTCACGAAAGAAATCACTTCGTTGCGACGCGTCTCGGGGCGGATGAAGTCCGGATTCGCGTAGAGTTCGAGCAGCTTGTCCTGAAATGCGGAGAGCTTGAAGAAGTAATTCTCTTCATGCACGGTCTCGGTGATGCGGCCGCAGGTCGGGCAGGGATCGCCGGGCTGCGCTCCGTCTACGTAGAGTTCATCGGAAACACAGTACTGGCCGGTGTAGGTCCCTTTGTAGATGTAGCCGTTGTCGCGGATCTGGCGAAAAAGTTCCTGCACCCGCTTCTTGTGGCGGTCTTCGGTGGTGCGGATGAAGTCGTCGTTGGAAATGCCCATCCGCTTCCAGAGATTGCGAAACTGGGCGGAAATCTCGTCGGCGTACTGCTGCGGCGTCTTGCCCGCGGCTTCAGCCGCGCGCTCGATCTTCTGCCCATGCTCATCGGTTCCGGTCAGGAAAAAAGTGTCGGCGCCGAGCATGCGCTGGCGGCGTGCAATGGTGTCGCAGGTGATGGTGGTGTAGGCGTGGCCGATATGCGGCCGCGCATTGACGTAGTAGATCGGGGTCGTGATGTAGAACTTCCGGCTCATAATTTGGTTCACTGATCGTTGCTTCGACGACCTGGCTTTGCGAATTTGGTTAACTCCAGAGTACACGTAGGCCCGCAAAGCCTGCCAGTCTTCTCGGTGATGGTTAATGAGTCAGTTTGAATTCCGGCCTTCCTGGCGTCCTCCCGAAGGCCCGTGTTCGCACCAGCGGGCCGAGGGATCTTGCGCGCATTTCCCGGGTACTCCGCGCGAGATCCCTCGCTTCGCCTGAAAAACGGCTCCCCTCGGGATGACGCCATGGAAAAGCAAAGATTCAAAACTGATCCACTACCCGCGATTGGCGATTATTTCGCGCTCAGGTAGGCCCGCGTGGCTTCCTGCATCACCATTTTCAGCGGGACGTGCTGTTCGGAAGCGATGCGGCGACAATCTTCATATTCCGGAGCGTAGTTGGTGACCGTGCCGTTCATGCTAGCGATCTTGATGCGGACTTCGCCCCAGGGTGTGCGCACGCTCTCCCAGCGGCGGGCCAGGGTCTGGCGGACTTCCTCGCGGCGGCGCACGCCGAGAGTGGTGGTCTCGGTGAAAATCAGCTGTGTCAATTTGGCCGCGTCTTCCGGCCGGCAGAGGACGGTCAGCAGCATGCCGGGACGATTCTTTTTCATCTGTACCGGGACGCCGAAGGCATCGAGCGCGCCTTCTTCGAACAGGCGGTCCATGACGTAGCCAAAGACCTGCGGGCTGAGATCGTCGAGATTGGCTTCGAGCACGGTGACGAAATCGGAGGCAGTCTTCTCTCCGAGCGTGGCCGCGAGCGTGGAGGGAGCCTCGCCAACGGTAAGCCGAACGACGTTGGGATGCCCCGGAAAATCGCGTGTACCGGCGCCGTAGCCGGATTTATCAATCTTCATTTCCGGGAACGAAGCGAATCGCGTGGCCAGAGTCTTTACGATCGCGGCTCCGGTGGGCGTGACCAGTTCCGCCTGGATGCCGGACGAGTAAATTGGCGCGCCTTGCAGCAGTTCGACCGTCGCCGGCGCCGGGACTGGGAAGGTTCCATGGGCGCACTGCACGCTTCCGCCGCCGACGTTGAGCGGCGAGCAGACAATCTGATCCGCGCCGAGAATTTCTGCGCCCACGGCGGCGCAAACGATATCCACCATGGCGTCAACGGCCCCGACCTCATGAAAATGAACCGCTTCGACCGGCTGATTGTGAATCTTGGCCTCCGCGGCGCCCAGTGCTTCAAAGATTGCGATAGCGGTATTCTTGGCCGCCTCGGAAATCGCGGCCGCAGAGATAATTTCCCGAATCTCGGAAAGATGCCGGCCGTGTGCGTGCCCGAAGGTGTGTGCGTGTGCATGGCCGTGTGGATGATGACGCTCAACGGGTGCATGGCCGCCCGCAAGTTCGTTCTGCTTCGCCCAATACTGTTCCCGCGGCATATCTTTTTCACCCTGGGACCAGACGTCCACCTTGGTCGCGGAGATGCCGCTGCGGGTGACTTTCGAGACCTCGAGGCGCGCGCCGAGGTTGAGCGCGGCGACAGCCTGCTCGAGCGCGGCGAGCGGAACTCCGGCGTCCACCAGCGCGCCCAGGAACATGTCGCCGCTCATGCCGGAAAAACACTCGAGGTAAGCAATGCGCATGGAAGATCCGTTCACCACAGAGGCACTGAGACACGGAGAACAAATAAGTAAAGACTCCTGAATTTGTTTCTCTGGGTGCTTCTGTGTCCCTGCGGTAAATGCCCTTTTTTGTTGCGTTTTCATCATAGGGAAGCCATTACTTTTGCGTCAAACTCTAGCATCTTTCGTCTCTGTTAAAATCGCTGTTTCTTCAATGGCTTAGAGGGATTCCTTGTATCGCTATCTTGAGCATCGTCTGGGCGCTCGTCTGGCCGAATTTCTGGCCGGCCGGCACCCTGGTGTGTCGCTGCCGAAGGTCGTCATCGAGCAACCCCCGAAGGTCGAAATGGGGGATTTCGCGATCCCCATGTTTCCGTTCGCCAAGCCTTTGCGAACGGCTCCGGTAAAGGTGGCCGAGGCGATTCGCGACGGCATCGGCCCGATCGAAGGCATCGCCGGGATGCGGGTCGCGCCGCCGGGCTACCTCAATGTCAGCATTGACCGCGTGTGGCTGGCCGAGGTGCTCGCCGCGGATACGAAGCCGCCGGCCACAACGCCGGCGGGCAAGATTCTGGTGGAGCATTCGAGCATCAATCCCAACAAGGCCGCGCACATCGGCCATCTGCGCAACGCGATCCTGGGCGACACGTTTGTGCGCCTGCTGCGTTATGCGGGCCGGGAAGTGGACATCCAGAACTACATTGACAACACCGGAGTGCAGGTTGCGGATGTGGTGGTTGGATTCCTGCATATCGAGAAAAAATCACGAGCCGAGATCGAAGCGCTGACCCGGCAACCGCGTTTCGATTACTACTGCTGGGATCTCTATGCGCGGGTTTCGCAGTGGTACGAGCAGGACAAGGCGAATAAAAACCTGCGGCTCGAAACCCTGCACGCGATTGAAGATCCGGCGAGTGAAGTCGCCGCGGTTGCGGATCTGATCTCGACCGCTGTGTTGCGGCGGCATCTCGAAACCATGGACCGGCTGGATATTGAGTACGATTTTCTGCCGCGGGAGAGCGAGATTCTGCATTTGCATTTCTGGGATGCGGCGTTCGTCAAGTTGAAGGATGCCGGAGTACTCAGCTTCGAAAGCGAAGGCAAGAACAAGGGCTGCTGGATAATGCGGCGGGCGGGGACGGCGAAGGCGCAAGCGGAAGTCGGGAGCGCGGACGAGAACGCGGAGCGGGTTTCAGACGCGGAGCGGGTTTCCGACGCGGAGCGGGTTTCCGAAGAAGACCAGAAGGTGATCGTGCGCTCGAACGGCACGGTCGGCTATGTCGGCAAAGACATCGCCTACCACATGTGGAAGTTTGGCCTTCTGGGGCGCGATTTTGGCTATCGCAAGTTTTACCGCTACCCGAACGAGCACGAGTGCTGGATTTCCGCGATGAAAGGCGAAAAGGATCATCCCCACTTTGGCGACGTCGCGGAAATCTACAACGTGATTGATGCGCGGCAGTCCGAGGCGCAGAACACGGTGATTGAAGCCCTGCGCGGGCTCGGGCACGATGAGGCCGCCGACCGCTACACGCATTTTTCCTACGAGATGGTTGCGCTCACGCCGCGCTGCGCCGCTGAACTCGGCTACACGCTGAGCGAGGACGACAAGAGCCGTCCCTACATTGAAGTCAGCGGACGCAAGGGATTTGGCGTGAAAGCGGACGATCTGCTCGATCGTCTGATTGATTCGGCAAAGAAAGAAGTGGATTCCCGGCACGCCCAGGTCAACAACGAAGAGCGCAGGCGGATTGCGACCCAAATCGCCATCGGCGCTCTGCGCTATTTCATGCTGAAATACACCAAGCCTTCGGTGATCGCCTTCGATTTCAAGGATGCGCTCAGCTTCGAGGGCGAAACCGGGCCATACGCGCAGTATGCGGTAGTCAGGGCGACCAGCATCTTCAAGAAAGCCGAACTGGATGCGGAGACATTCCTGACTCAAACTCCGACGACCCGCGGAGCTCTGGCGAAATACCTGTCGGGATCCGAAGCCGACGAAATCTGGGAGCTGTGGCTGGCCGCGTCGAAGACCTCGTACGTTATTGATCAGTGTATCGCGACCACCGAGCCGGCCTATCTGGCCAAGCACGTGTTCCAGCTGGCCCAGCTTTTCAACACGTTCTACCACCGCTATCCCATCCTGAGCGAACCGGACGAGAACCGAAAGCAATTTCTGCTGACAACGGTCGCAGTGGTACGCCGTGAGTTGATGCGCGCGCTGGCGGTGATGGGCATTGTGCCACCGCCACTCATGTAAAATGCCCGCAGCGCGTCGCGGGTCCCTGTGCTCGTGAAAGCCCGCGCCCGATTATTTATGTCAACTGTTCCCGGTGCGGTGGCTCCATCTCGTTCATGGCCTCGGCGGGTCACGACGATCCTCTTGCTGCTGGCGGCGCTTCTCGCCCTGGCAGGCTTTCTCTACGAGAATGTAGCCGAGGCGCGCGACCGCCGCTTCAATCCAATGTCCGGGCGGCGCGTCGAAGCAAACGGCATCAGGTTTCATCTCGACTGCGCCGGGCAGGGAAGTCCCGCAGTGATTCTGGAGGCGGGCCTGGGCGATACTTATCTTTCCTGGCGCAAGGTGCAACCGCAGATCGCGACGTTTACCCAGGTGTGTTCCTACGATCGCGCCGGCTTGGGATTCAGCGATTCGAGTTCCGGCCCGCGCAACAGCCGCGTATTCGCCGAGGAACTGCACGCACTCCTGCAGTCGGCCGGCGTCCAGCCGCCCTACATTTTGGTTGGGCACTCCATGGGTGGATTCGACGTGCGCTTGTTCGCCAGCCTTTACCGCGATGAAGTCGCCGGTATGGTGCTGGTGGATTCCAGTCATCCGGATCAGGATTCCCGTCTGCCGCCGGAGATAAAGAATCTGGAAGGCAGCTGGGTGCGCGAGGCGGAGTTCCTGGAATATACGACTCCATTCGGCATTCCGCGTCTGCTGGGGCTGTGCGACAGCAATCCGGTGGAGCGGGCGGCTGCCTGCAACTTTCACAGTTCGCGCGAAGGCCTGCTGGAGATGAAGTCGTTTCCGCAGAGTGCGGCGCAGACTCAAGCAGCGGGATCGCTGGGCGACCTGCCGCTGGCCGTGCTTTCGCACGATCCGGACAAACCGTCCGCGGACATGGCTCCCGACCTGGCGAAGTCCATGAACGAGGCCTGGGAGAAAATGCAGGAGGAACTGGCTCATCTCTCGACGCGCGGCACCCAGACGATTGCCCGCGGCAGTTCGCACTACATTCAACTCGACCGCCCGGATGTGGTGATTGAGGCCGTGCACACGGTTCTCGATCAATCCCGCCAGACGCGACCGGCCGGCTCACCCACGTCCGGTCAGCCGGACTCGCCATCCAAACCCTGAGACTGCCTTTTGGCTGGCGTGCCTGACGTTCTCCGATCGAAACCTGCTAACCTTTTCCCTCTTTTCCTCTTTGAACCATTGCAGGAGTAAACGATGTTCCTCTTTCGACGGACGGTTCTTCTTGCCCTTCTTCTTCCGATCTGCGGCGCTGATCGGCTGACGGCCCAGGATTCGGCGGCGACTCCGCCAGTGCAATCGCGGGTTCAACGTCCGCGTGTGGGGCTCGCCCTTAGTGGCGGCGGGGCTCTTGGCCTCGCGGAGATCGGGGTGCTCGAGTGGATGGAAGAGAATCATATTCCGGTGGACCGGGTCGCCGGAACCAGCATGGGAGGCATCATCGCCGCGATGTACGCGACTGGAAAGTCGCCGGCCGAGATCGCCGACTTCGCCGAGAAAATTAATTGGGACGAAGCCCTGCTCCCCGAGCCGACGTACAGCCAACTCTCGTATCGCCGCAAACAGGATCGCCGCGATTTTCTGATTGATACGCCCCTCGGCCTGAAGCACGGATTGAACGGCCCCAACGGATTTGTCCCTGGGCAAGGCGTGGAGTTGCTGCTCGACCGCATCGCGTTCCCCGCGTCGGGCGTCCAAAGCTTCGACGATCTGCCGATCCCATTCCGCTGCGTCGCCACCGACATGCTCAGCGGGCAGTTAGTCGTGTTGAGCGACGGATCGCTCTCCGAGGCGGTGCGCGCGTCCATGGCCATCCCCGGAGTATTTACTCCCGTGGAGTTGAAGGGGCGAGTCCTGGCCGATGGCGGCATGGTCGAGAACATTCCCGTTGAAACGGTTCACGACATGGGCGCTCACGTGGTGATTGCCGTGGAGTTGCACATGCCGCCGGGCGATCGTGCGCAGCTGGAAAGTTTGACCGGAATGCTTTCCCGCGCCGTGGATGTGATGATCACCCAGAACGAGCAACGTTCGCTCCAACAGGCACAGGCGACGGTAAGCGTAAACATGGCAGGCTACTCGATCAATGACTATTCCCGCACAAAGGACTTGATTCGACTGGGATATAAAACGGCTGCGAGCCAGGCGGAAGCGCTCGGGGCCTACGCGATCAAGGATGCAGGGGAGTGGGAAAAATATCTGGAGCAACGGCGGGCCCGCATCCGTCCGCAGCATCAGAACGTGCAGGCGGTGGAAGTGACCGGGGCGGATCCCGACACCGACCGGCGCCTGCAGCATCGTCTGGAAAAAAAGCTGAAGGGACCATTGAACCTTCCGAAAGTGGAGAAGCAGCTGACCCAGATTGACGGGCAAGGCCAGTTTGACCGCCTGGGCTACGAAGGCTTCACGCAGAACGGGGTTCCGGCTTTGCGCGTAACCACGCACGAGAAGTCTTATGGGCCGCCGTTCCTGGACCTGGCGGTGAACGTGGACGGATCGGGAGTGGCGGCGTTTAATTTCTCAGCGGGCGCGCGCGTGACGTTCATGGATTTCGCCGACCACGGTGGAGAATGGCGCAGTGACCTGCTGTTCGGATCGAGCAATCTGGCCGCTACCGAGTTCTACCAGCCGGTCGCGGGCACGCACTTTTTCGTCGCGCCTTACGCCTTTGTCTCAAAGTATGCCCGGAATTCGTTCACCGGCCAGACGCAGGTTGCCGTGTTTGGCGACGAGCGCGGCGGAGGCGGCTTCGACCTGGGATACGATTCGGGCCGGCGCAGCGAATTTCGCTTGGGCTACGAGATTTTCGCGGGCAAGCTGGATCCCCTCATCGGCAGCACGGGCCTGCCGATCGTGAGCGGCAGTACCGGGGAGTTTCGCGCCCGCTATGTCTGGGACGGGCAGGACAGTCCGGCGGTCCCGCGAGTTGGGACCCGAGTGGTTGCCACGCTCTCCAGAGTGCTGCAGAGCCCCGACCTCGCTCATCCAATCGGACAAATGGAGGTGCAGACCTCCACATTCATCCCTACCGGACCGAAGACTTCGCTGTTTCTGCTGGCTTCAGGCGGCACGACATTCCGGGGGAACGCCGGGCCGTTCCAGATATTTGCTCTGGGCGGGCCGTTCCACCTGGGTGCGTATCTGCCGCAGGAGTTCCTGGGAAATCACTATGCCTATTCGGCGCTCGGATTCCGGCGTGATCTTTACAAGCTCCCACAGTTGGTAGGCAACAAGATTTATTGGGGAGGATGGTACGAAGCGGGCAGCGCCTTCGGAGCGACGGCGAATGCGGCCGGTCCGGTGGTGGTGCGCGGCACATTCAATCTGGGTCTGATCGCGGATACGATTGTCGGGCCGATTTCGCTCGTCGGCAGCATCAGTCCCACCGGGCAGAGCCGGGTAAACTTCTCGCTGGGAAGAACTTTTTGACGCAGTCAGGCCACACGGAAAGGCTGCTATACTTCGCCCCTCGGAGCCTGTCCTATGGAGGAAACCCGGTGCGTCTCTCGAAGCTAGGTTGGTTGGTGCTGTTGAGCGTAGTGTGCGTCGCTGCGCAGCAGGCGGGACCTCCCGCCAGCGCCAAGCCGTTGTTCGATTTCAAGGAGGTAATGATTCCGGTGCGCGACGGGGTCCACCTGCAGACGGTCATTCTCACTCCGACGGACAAGCCGGGACCGCTGCCGATTCTTTTTCGCCGCACTCCCTATGGCGTGCCCGATAAGTCGCCGGATCAGATGCCGGCGACGTTGAAAGAACTCGAGCAGCACGGTTACATCATCGTCATCCAGAATCTGCGCGGGCGGTTCAAGTCGGAAGGCAAATTTGAACTGACGTCACAGGTGAATCTGAGCGATCCGAAATCCACCAACGAAGCCACCGACGCCTATGATTCGATCGACTGGCTGGTGAAGAACGTTCCCAACAATAACGGGAAAGTGGGAATGTACGGCGTGTCTTATGACGGCCTGACGACCGCGCTGGCGCTGCTTTTACCGCATCCGGCGCTGAAAGCCATGAGCGAGCAGGCCTCGCCCGTGGATCAGTGGATGAACGACGACGATCATCGCTACGGCGCTTTGCGCGAGAGTTACGACTTCGAGTACGCGGTGATGGAGCAAGCCGACAAGAGCAAGAATACGCACTTCGACTTCGAAACCTACGATAGCTATCAGTGGTATCTGGATCTGGGGGCGCTCTCCAACATCAATGACAAGTATCTGCATGGTTCGATTCCGTACTGGAATTCGACCATCGAGCACCCGGACTACGACGACTTCTGGAAGAAAGAGGCATGGGTGAATCAGTTGCACGCCTCGACCGTGCCCAATCTGAATGTTGCCGGATTCTGGGACCAGGAGGATCCGTGGGGGCCGTGGCAGATTTTCCGGCACGCGGAGGAGAAAGATCCCGAGCATACGAACTTCATGGTGGCGGGGCCGTGGTTTCACGGCCAGTGGCAGACGCCGAAAGCCGACAGTATCGGCCTGATTCCGTTTAGCGGCCACGAAACCGCTCGCGAGTTCCGGGAAGAGATCGAAGCGCCGTTTTTCCGTTATTACCTGCACGGGGAAGGCGAGAAGCCGGCATGGCAGGCCCGCACGTTTCAGAGCGGATCGAATTCGTGGCATTCGTACGCAGCGTGGCCGCCGAAGGAAGCGAAGCCAACCAATCTCTACCTGCATTCTGACGGCACGCTTTCCTTCACCGCGCCGGAGGCGGGGAGCAAGGGCAAGGCTTACCGCGAATATGTTTCCGATCCGGCGAGCCCGGTGCCGTATCGCCAGCGTCCGATTTCTCCGACGTATCCGGCGGGGGACTGGCGGACCTGGGAAGTCGCGGACCAGCGTTTTGTGGACGGGCGGCCCGACGTGCTCACTTATGTCAGCGCGCCGCTCGATCACGATTTGACCGTGACCGGGCCGCTGGCGGCGAATCTTTTCGCGTCCACTTCCGGCACTGACAGCGATTTCATCGTGAAGCTGATTGATGTCTACCCACAGGATGCGCAGAAAAATGCGTGGAATCCGGATGAAGGTCCGAAGCCGGGGCAGTATGCGCAGTCACTCAACGGCTACGAAATGCCGATCGCGATGGAAGTGCGGCGCGGGCGCTATCTGAAGAGTTTTGAAAAGCCGCAGCCGCTCGCCGCGAATCAGCCGATCGAGTGGAATGTCCCGCTGCGCGACCACGATCATGTCTTTTTGAAGGGACACCGCATCATGGCGCAGATTCAGTCAACCTGGTTCCCAGTGATTGACCGCAACCCGCAGAAATTTGTGCCCAGCATTTATAAAGCGGCGGCATCGGACTATGTTTCGGCCACGCAGAGAATTTATTGCTCGCCGGCGATGCCTTCGCATCTGGTGCTGCCGGTGATGCCATAGCCGGGAGGTCTGGCTATTCGCGGGATAGAATTGCGCCGTTCAGCACCGTCATGCGGCAGTGATTCGAGCCGAACCAGTAGGGAATTTCGCGGTAATCGCTGACGTCGAAGAGCGCGAGGTCGGCATCCTTGCCCGGCTCGATGCTGCCTTTCCGATCGGCCAGCCGCAAGGCCCACGCGCCATTGATAGTGGCGGCGGCGATAGCTTCGGCCGGCGACATCTTCATGTGCGTGCAGGCCAGCGACATCGCCATCGGCATGCTGATGGTCGGAGAAGTGCCGGGATTGTAGTCGGTCGCCAAAGCGACCGGAACGCCCGCGTCAATCAGACGCCGCCCGTTCGGATAATCCTTCAACCCCAGAAAATAATTGGCTCCCGGCACCAGAGTCGCGACCGTATCGTGTTTGGCGAGGGCCGCCAGGTCGTCTTCGTGCACGTGATCCATGTGATCGAATGAGGCCGGATCGAAACGCAGAAACGGCGCCAGGCGGGTCTCGGAAAGCTGTCCCATGTGAGCGCGAACGGCGAGGCCGTTTTTCCTGGCGGCGGCAAAGATCATTTCTGTTTCTGGCGCGGTGAATGCGCCCTGGTCGCAGAAGACGTCCACGAACTGCGCGAGCTTCTTCCGCGCAGCCTGCGGGATCATTTCGCGGCAGACGATTTCAACATATTCGTGGGAGCGCCCGGCGAATTCTTTCGGAACGACGTGCGCGCCGAGCAAGGTCGGGACCACTCTTCCGGACCAGCGGGAAGCGGCGGCGCGAATGGCTTCGAGCGATTTCATTTCGGATTCGAGCGTGAGACCGTAGCCGGACTTGGCTTCGACGGTAGTCGTGCCGTGGGCGGCCATATCGTCGAACGCCTGCCGGACTTTGTTGCTGAGAGCGGCTTTCGATGCGCGGCGGACGCCTTCCAGGCTGGAGCGAATGCCGCCCCCGGCGCCCGCGATCTGCTCGTAGGATGCGCCTTCGATGCGCTTCTCGAAATCCACCAGCCGAGGAGCGGTGAAGACGGGATGCGTGTGCGAGTCCACGAATCCCGGCGTGACCACTTTGCCGGCGCAGTCGATTTCGTGGATTCGTTTGCGATGTTTCCTGATCCAGGGATCGCGGAGGGCGTCTTTGGTCGTGCCGACGGAGACGATCTTGCCGCCGAGACAGAGAATCGCGCCGCTGTGGATGATCGCGAGTTCTTTGAGGTTTGTGCCGCGGCGCGGGCCAGGCTTCTCCGGGAGTTGGAGCGTGAGCAACTGGCCAATATCAGCCAGGAGTATAGCTGATTCCTTATGCACTCAGCCTCCGCAGGCGGAACATCCACCACGGAGACACGGAGGCGCGGAGGATTCTGCTCATCACAGTACCCGGAGCATGATTCCCCGATGGAGAACCGAAACGTTGAAATTGATCAGAAGGCGGTGAGCCTCGATCGCAGCACCAATGATCGTATCGGTCACAGGTTCCGATAAGAGACCAGCAGAACTCCGTGCCTCCGTGTCTCCGTGGTGAGTGTTCATTTCTCGCCCATCGGCACTCTCACACCCGTTTTCTTCGCAAACTCCTTCGCTTCATCGTAGCCGGCGTCGGCGTGGCGGATGATGCCCATACCGGGATCGGTGGTCAGCACGCGCTCGATGCGGCGAGCCATTTCGTCCGTGCCGTCGGCGACCGTGACTTGCCCGGCGTGCAGCGAGTAGCCGATGCCAACGCCGCCGCCGTTGTGAATCGAGACCCACGATGCGCCCGCGGCGGTGTTCAGCAAGGCGTTGAGCAGCGGCCAGTCTGCGACCGCGTCGGTGCCATCTTTCATGCTTTCGGTCTCGCGGTAGGGCGACGCGACCGAGCCGCAGTCGAGATGGTCGCGGCCGATCACGATGGGCGCCTTGATCTTGCCTTTCTTCACCAGATCGTTCATGGCCAGGCCGAACTGCGCGCGTTCGCCATAGCCGAGCCAGCAGATGCGGGCGGGCAGCCCCTGAAACTTGATGCGCTTGCGCGCCAGTTCGATCCAGCGGCGGAGAATCCTGTTCTCGGGGAAGAGTTCGAGCACAAGATCGTCGGTCACATGAATATCCGAAGGTTCGCCCGACAACGCCACCCAGCGGAAAGGTCCGCGGCCTTCGCAGAACAGCGGGCGAATGTAGGCGGGCACGAATCCGGGAAAATCGTAGGCATTCTTCACGCCGCGCTGAAACGCGAACGTGCGGATGTTGTTGCCGTAGTCGAAGGTGACCGATCCCATCTTCTGCAGGCGCAGCATGCCTTCGACGTGGCGTGCCATGGCGTCGAGCGATTTCTCTTGATACGCCTTCGGATCGTTCTTCCGTAACTCGACTGCTTCCGCGAAAGTCATGCCGTTGGGCACGTAGCCGTTGAGTGGATCGTGCGCGGAGGTCTGATCGGTCAAAATGTCAGGAACGACGCCGCGTTCGGCGAGTTCGGGAATAATGTCGGCGCAATTGCCCACCAGCCCGACTGAGACATTTTCCTTCTTGCGCACGGCATTCTTGAGAATGCGCAGCGCTTCATCGAGCGTGGTCACCATGAAATCGCAGTAGCCGGTCTTGAGGCGCTTCTTGATGCGCTCCGCGTCCACGTCAATGCCGAGGAACGCTGCGCCGGTCATGGTGGCAGCCAGAGGCTGGGCTCCACCCATGCCGCCCATGCCGCCGCTCACGATCAGCTTGCCCGCGAGATCGCCGCCGAAATGTTTTTCGCCGGCGGCGGAGAAAGTCTCGAACGTGCCCTGCACAATTCCTTGCGATCCGATGTAGATCCATGAACCGGCCGTCATCTGGCCGTACATCATCAGCCCGGCGCGCTCGAGTTCGTTGAACTTTTCCCAGTTCGACCAGTGCCCCACGAGATTGGAGTTCGCGATCAGGACCCGCGGAGCGTGATCGTGGGTCTTGAAGACGCCGACCGGCTTGCCCGACTGCACGAGGAGAGTCTCATCGTTCTCGAGTTTCCTGAGCGTGGCGATAATGGCGTGGTAGGCCTGCCAACTGCGCGCAGCTCGCCCGGTGCCGCCGTAGACGACAAGGTCCTGGGGCCGCTCGGCGACTTCGTCGTCAAGATTGTTCATGAGCATGCGCATGGCGGCTTCCTGCTGCCAGCTTTTGCAGGTGATCACGGAGCCGCGCGGCGCGCGAATCGAGGTCGGGGCCTGAATTTCGGTTTCAACGGGCATGCCTAGATGGTAGTGGGTTCGCGTGGCAGGCGCAATTCGGCAGGAATACACGTTCAAGGTTGAACCCGGCGTCCGGTCTACCGGGTCAGAACAGTATCCTCGAGGTCAGAATGAGTCCGTGGTTGTAGGTGTGGAAGTGAGTAGTGGCGAGCTGCATTCCACCGCCAAACACCAGCGCCCACCGGCTGAGTGGATCATGTTCCAGCTTGAACTTGCTGACCATCAAGCCGGGCGTTACGAAATTTTGAACCCGGCCATCGTTGGCGCCTCCGTGATAAAACGTCACGTTGCTTTCGATTTCCGGCCAGAGAAACTTTCCCAGCTGATATTGACCCACCGTGTTCCAGACGACGATACGGCCGAGTTTCGCGGTATCGCCGGTGGGAAAGATCGCTCCCGCGGTGCTCTGCACGTCGAATCGCCCGAAGCCCTTGCCGGCGCAGAGAGTAGGGGAGATGCTCCCAGCCAGGCTGCCATTCGAATACGTGCCGGTCGGCACCGTTCCCGACAAGGCAAAACTTACCGAATAGTTGCCGTGACTTTGATCGCCCGCCGCGATGCGGTACTTCAGAAGCATGGAGAAATCACCAAACCCGTCGGTCGCTTTGGAGTTGTGTTGGAGGTAGGGCGGCGGCAGTACATCGAACTCAACTTTGTACCAGGGCACGAAGTTGAAGCCTTTCGTGTTCCCGTAGTTCCAGGTATCGGTTTCGGCCGGAGTAATCTGGCGAACCACATCCACGCGAAACACTTGCAGCAAGCCAGAGGAGGCCGTGACCAACGGAATCGGCCACGCCGGCTGCTGCGCCAGCGTCTCGCGGACGCGATCCTGCCAGTTGGTGATGAACCGGACCGGTGCAGTCTGAGCTCCCGAGATAACGGAAGCCACCAATACGCTTGCAAGCGCACACACCACGACCCTCAGTCTTGATTTCACGCATCTCCCCAGTTCAATCAAACGAGCCTGATTTGTTCTTGCTCGCAGACTGTAGAAAACGAAGTTTCATACTTCTAGGGGCTTCAATGCGGACTGTCCATAACTGGAATGAGTTAGCGGCGTGAGATCCGCGATCGGAGGCGAGGGCGGGAGCTACCAGGTGCTGTAAGCGGTTCCATCGCTGGCGGTGCCGTTAGAGGCGGAATGCACGTCGGTGATGCCGGGATCCTGCTGGTCCACGGCGAGCATGACGTCTTCCTGCACGACTTCCCAATTGGCCTGGCGGGTCATCGGATCAATCGGAACCTGTCGCAGGTAACCGGCGGTTACGAGGTCATCGAGCGATTGCGGAGCCTTCTGCTTGTCGAGCGTGTACTGCGAGATCACATTGCGCAGGGTGCTCAGGTTCGAACGCAGCACTGATTCGCGCGCCTGCACGATCGCCTGGTTGTATACCGGCATAGCGATCGACATCAAAATCATGATCATGCTGATCACAATCATGAGTTCGAGCAGGGTGAAACCGCGCGAGCGGAATCGGGTTCGCATCACCTTTCTCGAAATGGTCGCGGCGCCGAGCATTGTTGTTCTACCAGTCTTTATATTTCGTGCCGTCGAGTGCAGTTCCTTCCGACTTGGTGTAGACGTCGAATACGTTTTGCCCGCCCCACGAGGTCGAATCCGGATCATCCTGCATGGAACGCAGCCCCCAATCTTTGCTCTTCGTCATGGGGTCTGTGGGAATAGAACGCAGGAAGCGGATTTTCTTGCCGCCCTGGGCTTCCACGCCCTTGACCATGGTTTCCAGATCAGGAGGATAGCCCTGGCTGTCCACCTTGGTTTGAAACATGTTGCGGTCGGCTCCGTCTTTGTAGCGGTCAATGGCGTCGCGCATCTCCCATAGCGCCTGGCGGAGTTCCTTTTCTCGCTCGCGCTGAATGGTGACGCGCGCCAGTGGAAGGGCCATGAGCGTGAGGATAGACAGGATCGTGGCCGCCACGATCAGTTCCATCAGCGTGAACCCACGCTGGGATCGCGATTTCAGTACGAATCGTCCTCTCATAACAAGTGTTCCTGCGCGTCCGGAACGCCGGGGCGTCCGGAGACAACTCCGCATTCGCCCGGGCCAAAACTTCGGCCCGCCGAACTCTATTGCACAACCACGGCCGCAGTCGCCCCGTTCACGGGGATGGACTGCATTCCGGGATCGCGCGCGCCACCACGAGTCACCGTCAGGGGAGTCTGACCGGTGGCTTTGGCCTGGAACGTCATGGAGACCACGGCTCCCTGTCCGGAAACTCCGCCTGATCCGGGCGGGCGCGAGGCCGTAATCTGCACCTGCCCGACCGTTTCATCTTCGCGGTGAACCAGAGCCACAGCCTTGCCATCCTGAGAGAGGAAACCACCGTTGGAAACGTTGACCAGTTCCAGCATCTTCGGGTCGTAGTTGAGTTGCACTGGAACCGACGCCACGTTCTGCGCGCCGGAGATCAAGAGATTGACCACAAACGTGTTGCCCTTAGCCACTTGAATGGTAGGCGGATCGAAGAGGAAATTCGCCGTGCCGGAAGCGACCGCCGCGGCGGCCGCCGTGGTGGGCATCGCCGGAGTCTGGGCGCCAGTCGCGGCGCTGGGCGCCGGACTCGAGGCAGGCGCAGCCTGCGGTTTGCTTACGTGACGCAGTTCGATCGTGGTGGACGTGCCAATATCAATGGCACGCTGGTTCAGTTCGTTTACATCCGTGCCGCGAATAATGTGCGGTGTGATTGCGAATACCGTCTCATCCTGCTCGTGATCGGTGGTGACCTGGCCGAAGAGATAACGCAGGATCGGAATCTGCGCCAGCCCGGGGATGCCGCTCAAAGACTTGGTCTGCGAATCGTCGAGGATCCCGCCGATCAGGCTGGCCTCGCCGTCGCGCAGGCGGATTTCGCCGAGGTCCACTTTCTTCTGGCCGATGATCGGCTGAGTGATGCCGCCGATGCTGGCCTGGCCGATCTCGGACGAAATTTCCATCGTGATTTTCAGGGTGACTTCGCGATCGGCGTGCACATGCGGCGTGACGTCAATATTCACGCCGACATCAATATATTGAAACTGGGTATTAACTAGCGGGTTAATGCCGACGCCACCAATGCCGGGCTGGAACGATCCCGTGGCCACCGGCAGGCGTTCGCCGATTTTGAGCGATGCTTTCTGATTATCGAGAGCGCGAATCTGCGGGCTCTGAATCAGCTTGGTGTCGCTATCGCCCATCACCGCCGTCAGGCTGGCGGAGGGAATGGTCACCTCGAAGTTGGTCGCATTCAAGTTCGCCAGGCTGTTCAGGTTGATGCCGTTGGTCGAGCCTGCGGCCCCCGTGGTCGTCGTCGTGGTCGCGGTGGTGGAGGTGGTGGTGTTGAGGTTGTCCTGCAGCTGGACGCTCAGGTTGGTCGGCGGATTCAGGCCGAGGGTCCGGGAGCGGTCCTTGCTGATCTGCATGACATCAATATCAATGATGACTTCCGGACGCGCCTTATCCAGATCGTCTACCAGCTTTTCCGCCAGCGCGATCTGATCCGGGGTGCCGCGCACCACGAGAGCGTTCTGCGAAAGCAACTGCTGCACCCGCTGCACATCGAGCACGGCCCGGATCGCGTTCACCACATCCTGCAATTCGGTGGGCTGGGAAAGATTCGTAAGATAAAAAGTTTTGAGGACGCTTTGTTCCAGCTCTTTGCGTTTCGCAGGTGTGTCCTGGGCAACAAAAATCGTGTTCGCGGTGACCGGACGCCAGAAGGTCTTCGATTCGAGCGCGGTGATCTCGAGCGCTTCTTCCAGGGTGACTCCGGTGAGTTCGACTTTGATGGGGCGGGCGGTGTAGTCGGGGTCGAACAGAACATTGATGCCGGCCAGTTGTCCGACGGTGCGGTAGACGATATCGGACTTGTCGGTGAGCTTGACGGTGATCGGAATGTTGGAGATGGGAGCCAGTTCGACCGGGCCGCCCGCCTCCAGCACCTTGCGTTCCAGGCTGGCGGGAGGGCCCGCGGCCTGCGGCGGCGGATTCTTCCGATCGCTGATCATCTGCAGCGTGCGGTTCAGTTCCTCTTTGGCGATGAACAGGGATGGATCAATCTCGAGCGCCTTTTGAAAGAGAGGAACCGACTCCTCCAGTTTTCCGTCATCACGAATCTTCTGGCCGCGATGCACCAGCGAAGCCGCCGCTTCAAACCGGGTGCGCTCGAAGGCCGTGCGATAGCGCAAGTCTTTGGGCTTCTGGTCGTGCGCCTGCTTGAAAAACTGAAAGGCGCCTTCGTAGTCCTGGCGAGCCTCGGCGTCCTGGCCTTTGTTATAGGAATCCTTGGCTTTATCGGCGAGGGCAGGGAAGGCCACGACCGCGGCCAGCAACAGCACCCCGGCAGGGCGCATCAGACGTCTCATGCGTGAGTCCTCATTATTGGAACGGCATTTCGAGATCAAGCGCTGCTACTTGTTCACTTCGTCTTCTACTTCGCCAAAAGCCAATGGCCCCTCCGCATAGACGCACCAAGCATCGCGCCTCCGTCCGCGGAGGAATCCGAACAAACCCTAGTTCAAGACTCGGATTCCGCGATTATAGCATCGCCCTTCGGACGGTCCGAAGTGCTTGTTGGCAAGGCAGTTATACTCTTTAGTCGTAGGACCTGCGGTCGCCACGCAGGCTTCTACCGAGCAGATTCGCCAGGCTCTCGCCGATGACCTCCAATCTCATCCGGCTGTTAAGATGAACCTTCATGCCGCGCCAATCTTCCCATCAGACCAAGGCGAACCCGGAAAAGAGCCCGCGCCGGGATCCCACTGCCTCGGGGCAGAGGGATGCCGCCGTCAATAGGATCGCTTCACATAACTACTTCTTGCTGGAAAAATTTGAAGCCGGCGTGGCCCTCACCGGTACCGAGGTCAAGTCTGTTCGTGGAGGCCTGGCCAACCTGAAGGACTCCTATGGGCTCGTCAAAGATGGGGAATTATGGCTGCTGAACGCTCATATTGGGCCTTATGAGCATGGAAACATCTTCAACCATGCCCCTTTGCGCACGCGGAAGCTGCTGATGCACGCCGACGAAATCCGCAAGCTCGTGGGAAAGACACAACAAAAAGGTCTGACCTTGATCCCTACCCGGCTTTACTTCAAGAACGGCCGGGTTAAGGTTGAGTTGGCGCTGGCTAAAGGCAAGCAGCTCTGGGACAAGCGAGAGACCGAGCGCCGCCGTACGGCCGACAAGGAGGCCAGGGAAGCCGTGGCGCGCGGCAAGAAGCGGGACTAAGAGAGCGGGCGCGTCGGGATGTCGGGATCGAGGTTGGGTCATCAAAACCGTGAACCTCAAGTTCGACCGTCCGCCGGTGCATGTGGCTCTGCTGCGGCTGGAGGCTGAACTGGAGTCGGCCCGGCGCGCGGGCGAGTCGGTAGTCAAGGTCGTGCACGGGTATGGCTCCTCTGGAGAAGGCGGAGATATAAGGATCGCAGTACAGGCGCGGCTGGGCGAGTTGATATCGGTCGGCAGGCTTGCAGGCTGCGTATTCGGAGAAGACTGGGCGAAATCCGATGAAACAACCTGGCGTCTGCTGCGCGAACAGCCCGGACTTAAAGGCGATCCCGATCTGGGTCGCGGAAACCGCGGGATCACGATCGTGCTGCTGTAGATACGGGGGTGTGTCTACGCAGCGGCTTTGTGCCTCGTAGTGGTGCAGTTGCTTCTTGTCCCACTGACGGACGTCATCCCGAGTGGAGCCGGTCTTCAGGCGGAGCGAGGGACCTCCTTACGAGGAAGTGTTGCGGGGAGGTCCCTCGGCCCGCGAAGAAAAACGCGGGCTCTCGGGATGACGCCTCTTTGGACCTATCAAACTGCACCACTACCTTGCCTCGGCAGCTTGCACTTTTAGCGGTCCGCCGACGATACTAAGGGGTTTCCTTGCAAACTGATCCCTATGAAAACAACAATCTCGATTTCCGCTCCCGCACAAACCGAAACTGAAGCCCTGGCGGTGCTGGTTCTTGACTACGCTGAGCCGGATCATTCCGAACCGGCTTCGGGTGGCAAAAATAAAGACAAAGACCAGGATAAAAATAGAGACAAGAAGCCTGAACTGAGGCTCGCTACCAGCGATGCCGCTTTGCAGGCTGCCGCGGCCGATCTGCTGGCCAGCGGCGAACTCACCGGCAAATCGTGCGAGACGAATCTGCTGCACAAGCCGGCGGGACTCAAGGCGAAACGCCTGCTGCTGGTCGGCGGCGGCCCGGCCAAGAAGTTTTCGAGCTACGACCTTCGGCGCGTGGCCGGAGCGGCGGCGCGAACCCTGAAGTCGCGCGGCATTCGCAGCTTCGCTTTTGTGCTGCCGGCAGGCTTATCCGCCGACGAAGCGGTGCGCGCGATCGTCGAGGGCGTTCATGTTGGCAATTTCGATCCCGACTATTACCGCAGCGACCGCAAAGATCAGAAGATTGACGAACTGGCCATTGTGGCCGGTGGTGACAAGAGCGCCTTGGAAAAGGCGGCCGCGGAGGCGCAGATCGTGGGCGAGTCGCAGAATTTCACCCGCGATCTGGTCAACGAACCCTCCAATCGGATGACGCCGACGATTCTCGCCGAGCGCGCCAAGAAGATGTGCGCCGAAGTCGGGCTGAAGTGCGAAGTCTACGGCGCGGACAAGATCAAGGAAATGAAGATGGGCGCGTTCTGGAGTGTGGCCCAGGGTTCTGACGAGCCGCCCGCGCTCATCGTGATGAAATACGAACCAGCGGGCGCTCCGGAGAAGCCCGTGCTGGGATTGGTCGGGAAGGGAATTACCTTCGATACCGGCGGCATTTCGATCAAACCCGCTGACGGCATGGAGAAGATGAAATATGACATGGCCGGCGGCGCGACCATGATCGGAGCGATGCGCGCTATCGCATTGTTGAAGCCGAAAGTGAAAGTAATCGGCATTGTGTGCGCGACTGAGAACATGCCGTCCGGACATGCCCAGAAGCCGGGCGACGTGCAGATCGCGATGTCCGGAAAATCCATCGAGATCATTAATACGGATGCTGAAGGCCGATTGGTGCTCGCCGATGGCCTCTACTACGCGCGTCAGTTGGGCTGCACGCATCTGGTGGATGCGGCCACGCTGACGGGAGCGGTGGTGGTGGCCCTTGGTTATGCGAATGCTGGCGTGTTCGCCAACGACGATGACATGTTCAACCGCTTCCAGGCCGCGAACCAAAAAGCCGGAGAGAAGATGTGGCGCATGCCACTTGACGATGAATACAAAGAGCAGATTCGCAGTTCAATCGCCGACATCGTGAATTCCGGCGGACGCTGGGGTGGCGCGATCACGGCCGCGATGTTCCTGAAAGAGTTTGCCGAGGATACGCCGTGGATCCATCTCGACATCGCCGGCACCGCGTGGATGGAAGACCAGAAGCCCTGGATCGCGAAAGGCCCGTCAGGCATCGCGCTGCGCAGTCTGGTCGAGTTCGTGAAAGGATTCGCGGGCTAGCCAGTTCCCCGGATTCGGAGGACCTTCGCGGATCAGCTTCATTGCGCGATTGATTTGTCTGCGGGGGGGGCGCGTACTTTCCGGAACTGAGGCTCGTGAGCGAGCGAATCGGCGGCGCGAGCAGCTGCGTTGAGCGATTCCGGTACGGTTGTTATAATCAGGATGAGTACGCTTCCGGTACTGGATTTGCTTCGCCTCAACGGCCAGTTACCCGCCTTCTCAGCTCGAAGCAATCCATTCTCGCAGCCCGCGGCAGCGGGTTTCGAACGTGGCCAGGTAGCTCAGGTGGTAGAGCGCAGCCCTGAAAAGGCTGGCGTCGGCGGTTCAACTCCGTCCCTGGCCACCACATCACTTGAGATCAGGTATCTTCCCATCATTGTTCATTTGTCACATCGATTCGAAATTCCCCAAATAGATAGTCTTCGATATTCGTAATACTCAACACGCATCAGGTTTAACGATTGGCAGAGCGCAGCCCATAAGGGCTTGGCGTCTGCCGTTGAGCGCAACGACAAGGGATGGGTTGTGATCGGCAAGGTTGCTCGAGGTTCCAGGTGCACCCGCTGTCGGGCTGATGGTTGGAGCGATCCGGCCATCCAGGCGGGCTCTGGGCGCCCCGGACACGCCAGATGTCGAGGCAGTTTAGGCGGAGCGGAACAGGAAGGCGTACCGTGGTTGATTTTATATGACCTCTGGGATGAAAATGCATCCATATTCGTAATCGATTGTGCCAGCGGTTGCCTTACACCCGGTTTCGCAATCGACCATCGATAGCCTGCTCCGTCCCGGGCGTCTTCGAACGGTAGAGCCAGGACACGCGTTTTGCAGCCCAGTCGCGGGCAAAAATGGGGGAGACAACATGACCCAGGTCCAGAAGCGCTATCTATTGCTCGGCGGAATTCTTGGCTTGATCGTGCTCGTTCTGATCGTTGGAGCCGTTCGGCCGTACAAGCGAGCGATGGGTGCGCCGCCAAGCACTCCGGATGTCGAGGTGGCGCAGGTTCAGCAGGAAGATATTCCCATCTACGCGGAATGGATCGGTACCTTCGACGGACTTGTCAACGCTGACGTTCGAGCGCAGGTTACTGGCTACCTGCTGAAGCAAGGCTATCAGGAGGGGGCTTTTGTTAAGCAGGGCCAACTGCTTTTCCAAATCGATCCGCGGCCATTTCAGGCGGCTCTCGATCAGTCTGAAGGCCAGCTGGCTCAGGCGAAGGCAGCACTCGCTAATGCCGACGCGGTTCAGCGTCGGACCGAACTTGACGTCCAGCGCTACAAGCCACTGGCAGAGCAACAGGCGGCCAGCCAACAAGATCTCGACAACGCCGTTCAGAACAATCTTGCCGCCATCGCAACCGTAGAAACCGCCAAGGCTCAGATCAAGACTTACGAGGCGGCGGTTGAAACCGCGAAAATTAATCTCGACTTTACGCGCCTCGTTTCGCCCATTGACGGCGTAGCCGGCCAGGCGCAACTACAAGTGGGCGCGCTGGTCAGCCCCAATAGCGGGGTGGTCACTTCCGTTTCTACCGTGGATCCGATCAAGGTGTATTTCACTGTGAGCGAACCGCAATATCTTTCCTGGCGGAGACGTTTTCCTACCGAGGAGAGCCGCTTGCAGGCCGACAAGGAACTCCGGCTGCAACTGATCTTAGCGGACGGCTCAACTTATCCCCACGAAGGAAAGTTTTATTTTGCCGACCGCCAGGTAAACGAGACCACCGGAGCGATTCGAATCGCCGGGCTCTTTCCGAATCCAAACAATATTTTGAGACCCGGCGGCTATGCCAAAGTCCGGGCGGTAATACGGACCCAGCCGGGGGCGTTGCTGGTTCCGCAACGGGCGGTTTCGGAACTGCAGGGCGGCTACCAGATTGCTGTGGTTGGAGCTGACAACAAGGTGGACATTCGAACGGTCACTGTGGGCGACCGGGTTGATAACCGATGGATCATCGCGAACGGGCTGAATCCGGGAGACAGAGTCGTGGTTGAAGGAGTCCAGAGGATGCGCGCCGGCGTGCACGTGAATCCCAAGCCATTCAGGGCCCAGAACCAAGCATCGGCGAATCGATAAGGACGGATCACCCATGTCGAAATTCTTCATCAACCGTCCCATCGTTGCCATGGTGATTTCTATCGTTATGGTGTTGGTTGGTGGGCTTACGGTGCTGAGCTTGCCCGTGGCACAGTTTCCGAACATCACTCCGCCCGAAATTCAAGTGATCGCTACCTATGTCGGAGCTGACGCGCAGACGCTGGAGCAAGCGGTGGCTACTCCTATCGAACAGCAGATGAACGGAGTAGACAACGAGAACTACATGTACTCGCTGAATGCCACGGGCAACTCAAGCACGAGCCTGATTGTCGACTTTGACGTAAAGACCGACCCGAATACCGATTTCATTCTCACACAGTCGCGCGAAACCCAAGCTGCTTCCCAGCTTCCATCGGACGTCAACAATTACGGCGTCACGGTGCGAAAATCGGTGACTGCTCCGTTGATGTGGGTAGCTCTCTATTCTCCGCACGGAACCTATGATGCCAAGTTTTTGGCGAACTACGCCTACATCAATCTCACCGACCCCATCCTTCGCTCGCCCGGCATCGGCAATGTGCAGGTATTCGGCGCCGGTCAATACGCGATGCGCCTTTGGGTAAAGCCGGACACGCTGGCGAAACTTGGCATAACGGTTCCGGAGATCGTCAGCGCGATTCAGGCGCAGAACACCGTGAATCCCGCAGGCAAAGCGGGAGGTGAGCCCGCACCAAAGGGTCAGGAGTTTACCTATTCGGTTCTGGCGCAGGGGCGCCTGGTTTCGCCGGAAGAATTCGGCAACATCGTGGTTCGTGAGACGCCGGACGGCGCGACGGTGCGCGTGCGCGATGTCGCTCGCATAGAACTGGGCGCTCAAGACTACAGCGTTGCGGGA
>Ga0070733_10000326_pt1 | contig 40361 bp, 36 predicted proteins | sample Coa_R1_9_FD_66450 | JGI IMG/M metagenome (GOLD analysis project Ga0070733, IMG submission 66450) | Surface soil microbial communities from Centralia Pennsylvania, which are recovering from an underground coalmine fire - Coalmine... | ecosystem: Environmental > Terrestrial > Soil > Unclassified ... | reverse complement strand
TACGGCACCATCGACGAGGACGTGTGGCGGCGCGACTTCACCGCCAACGCGCTCTACTACAACATCGCCGACTTCTCGCTGTGGGACTACGTCGGCGGGGCGCACGATATCGAGGCGCGGACCCTGAAACTGATCGGCGATCCGGAGACACGCTTTCGCGAGGATCCGGTGCGCATGCTGCGCGCCGCCCGCTTCGAGGCGAAGCTCGCATTCAGCATCGATCCGGCCACCGCGCGTCCGATCGGCGCGCTGCGGGACCTGCTGGGGGCCGTGCCGCCGGCGCGCCTCTTTGATGAGACGCTGAAGCTCTTCCTCACCGGGCACGGCGCCCGCAGCTTCCCCGTGCTGCGCCGCCGCGGACTGCTCGCGGGGCTGCTGCCCACCGTCGAGGCGTACTTCGCGAGCCACCCCGGAAGCCTGGTCGAGAAACTCCTGGTGCAGGGCCTGGAGAACACCGACGCGCGCGTGGCGGCCGACAAGCCGGTCACGCCGACGTTTCTCTTCGCACTCCTCTTATATGGACCCATCGCGGGCATTATCGAGGCCACGGCGCCCGAGCGCTGGCACGAGCTTGCCACCATCCTCGATGCCTGCGACCAGGCGACGCGCGAAGCGCAGTCACGTCTTGCCATTCCGAAGCGATTCTCGCTCGGCGTGCGCGAGATGTTCGCGCTGCAGCCGCGCCTCGAGCACCCGCGCGGCCGGCGCGCGCTGCGGGTGCTCGAGCATCCGCGCTTCCGCGCCGCGTACGACCTGTTGCTGTTGCGCGCGCAGTTCGGACTGGCGCCGGCGGAGATGGCGCAGTGGTGGACGCGGCTGCAGGAGGTTTCCGCCGAGGAGCGCGGCACCATGGCCGATGCACTCGCCGGCGGCACGCGCGCCGGCGCTGGCGCGCCCCGCACTGACCGGGCTCCCCGCCGGCGTGGCGGGCGACGCCGCGGCCGCCGTGCGCCCAAGCCCGCGGCTCCTTAGGCCACGGGGTTCGCGCCGCATGCAGACCTGGTGGCCGGCATACATCGGCATCGGCAGTAATCTTGAGGATCCGCGGGTGCAGGTGCTTAGCGCCTGCCGCCACCTCCAGAGCCTGCCGCTGACACGCCTCGTGCTCGTGTCGCCGCTGTACGCGTCGGCTCCGCTGGGCGGCATCGCGCAGCCTGACTTCGTCAACGCGGTGGCCGGTGTCCTGACCCGCCTTGACGCCGATGCCCTGCTTGAGGAGCTGCGCGCTGTTGAGACGGCGCTGGGTCGACCTGTGTTCCGCGCGCGCTGGGGGCCGCGCATTATCGACCTCGACCTCCTTTCCTACGGGCGCGAGCGCCGCCCCGAAGGGGCGCTGGTGCTGCCCCATCCCGGGATAGTGGAGCGTAACTTCGTTCTGTATCCTCTGGCAGACATTGCCCCGGATCTGGATCTGCCGGGCTTAGGCCGCGTGGCCGAGCTCAAGGGACGTGTCGCTTCCCTCGGGCTAACTCTGTTGCAGGCACATGGCGAGCGAAGCAGCGCATAAGTATCTCGTGGTCGAGGGTCCGATCGGTGTGGGCAAGACCAGCCTCGCGCGCCGCCTCGCCGCCAGTCTGTCGGCGCAGCTGGTACTCGAGCAGGCCGCCCAGAACCCCTTCCTCGAGCGCTTCTACAGGAACCCGCGCGCGGGAGCCCTGCCGGCGCAGCTGTACTTTCTGCTGCAGCGCGCGCAGCAACTGGCGGCCCTGAAGCAGGCGGACCTATTTGCCCCGACACGCGTCGCCGACTACCTGTTCGAAAAGGATCGCCTGTTCGCGCGCGTCACGCTCGATGATGCCGAGTACGCCCTCTACGAGCAGCTGTACGCGAAGCTCGACATCCAGGTACCGAAGCCGGATCTGGTGGTGTACTTGCAGGCGCCGGTGGATGTACTGCACGAGCGCATCCTGCGGCGCGGCGTGGACTACGAGCAGTACATCGAACGGCAGTACCTGGAGCGCCTGAACGAGGCGTACGCACGCTTTTTCCACGAGTTCGACGGCGCGCCGCTTCTGATCGTGAATGCCGCCTCCATCGATCCGATCGCGAACCAACGCGACTATGACGAGCTGCTGGCCGCCATCAAGCGCATGACGCGTGGCCGGCTGTACTACAACCCGTTGCGCAGCCGCGCGATCTAGCTACACTCGCTGCGCTATGTACACACACCTGCAACGCGACGCCAGCCGTGCGCCGGTCACCCTGGCGACGCTGGCGCGCATGAAGGCCGACGGCGAGAAGATTGCGAGCCTGACGTGTTATGACGCGAGCTTTGCGGTCCTCATGGATGCCGCGGACGTGGACGTGGTACTGGTCGGGGACTCCCTCGGGATGGTGATCCAGGGACATGACACGACCGTGCCGGTCACCATGGACCAGATGGCGTACCACAGCGCCGCGGTGGCGCGCGGCCTGCACCGGCCGTTCCTGATCGGCGATCTGCCGTTCATGAGCTACCCGACGCGCGAGCTCGCGCTCACCAACTCCGTGCGCCTGATGCAGGAAGGCGGCGCGCAGATGGTCAAGCTGGAAAGCGGCGGCAAGCAGACCGAGATCGTGGAGTTTCTGGCGAGCCACGACATCGCCGTGTGCGCCCACGTGGGCCTGAAGCCGCAGTCGGTGCACAAGACCGGTGGTTTTCGGGTGCAGGGACGCGAGCGCGAAACCGCCGCGCGCCTGGTTGATGAGGCCAAGCGCCTGGAAGCGGCGGGCGCGGATATCGTGCTGCTCGAGTGCATTCCCGCCGCGCTCGGCAAGACCATTACCGCGGAACTGCACGTGCCGGTGATCGGCATTGGCGCAGGTCCCGACACCGACGGCCAGATCCTGGTCACCTACGACATCCTGGACATCACCACCGGCAGAAAGCCGCGCTTCGTACGCAACTTCATGGACGGGGCCGCGAACAACCTTGACGCCCTGCAGCGCTACGTGCGCGCGGTGAAGCAGCACGAATACCCGGCCCCCGAGCACTGCTTCTAGGTGGACACGGTAACCACCATCGCCGCGGTGCGCGAGCACGTGCGGGCCTGGCGCCGGCAGGGCCTGCGGGTGGCATTTGTCCCGACCATGGGCAATCTGCACGCCGGACACGTGAGTCTCATCGAAGCGGCGCGCCGCCACGGTGATCGCTTTGTGGCGAGCATCTTCGTGAACCCGATGCAGTTCGGGCCGAACGAGGACTTCGCCCACTATCCGCGCACGCCGCTGGAGGACGCCCGCATGCTGGCCGCGGCCGGCTGCAGCCTGATGTTCAGTCCCGAGGCGAGCGAGGTCTATCCGAACGGCGCCGAGCGCGCCACCCGCGTCGAGGTGCCCGGACTGTCGCGCGTCCTGGAAGGGGAATTTCGTCCGGGGTTTTTCGAGGGTGTGAGCACCGTGGTGGCGAAGCTGTTTCACATCGTGGAGCCGGATGTCGCCGTATTCGGCGAGAAGGATTTTCAGCAGCTGAGCGTCATCCGCCGTATGGTGGCGGACCTGTGCATGCCGGTCGAAATCATCAGCGCGCCCACGGTGCGCAATGCCGACGGGCTCGCGCTGAGCTCGCGCAATCAGTACCTGACGGCGGCTGAGCGCGTGCTGGCACCGACGATCTATGCCACCCTGCGTTCCGCGGCGCAGCGCCTGGCTGCCGGGGACGCGGAAATCGCCAGCATCGAGCGCGCCGGCATCCAGGCACTCGAGAGCGCGGGCTTTCGGCCGGACTATTTTGCGGTGCGCGGGGCTGCCGACCTGAATCAGCCGGCTGCCGGTACGCAGGCGCTGGTTGTGCTTACCGCCGCGCGCTTGGGCAAGGCCCGGCTCATCGACAACCTGCAGGTCACGCGCCCCTAGTCAATCGGCCGAAATCGCAGGAAGCGATTTCAGCGGACAGTAGTTCCTTTTCCGCCGGCCAAAGGCGTGGCTTTGGCCGGCTGCGGTGCTTGCTGCGCGAGCGCCCACGCCACGTGTTCGCGCACCAGCGGCGAGGCGTCCTCACGGCGCTCCTCGAGCGAGCGGCGGGTGTCGTCCGAGCGCGGCGCGTTGCCGAGCGCCACGGCAATGTTGCGCGACCAGCGCTCGTAGCCAATGCGGTAAATAGCCGAGCCGCGCATGCGCGCCTCGAATTGTGCCGCCGTCCAGCGAAACAGCGCCGGCAATGCCGGTGCGTCCAGGCCGTGGCGCACCTTCATGTCCGGATGCGCCGCCGCGCGGGCGAACTTGTTCCACGGGCACACCAGCTGACAGTCATCGCAGCCGTAGATGCGGTTGCCGATGGCGGCGCGCAGTTCCACGGGGATGGCGCTGCGATGTTCAATCGTCAGGTACGAGATGCAGCGCCGCGCATCCAGCCGGTAGGGCGCGACGATGGCCGCGGTGGGACAGGCCGGGATGCGGGCCGTGCAGGTGCCACAGTGCGCGCTCGCCGGCGTATCGAGCGGCAGGGGCAGATCGGTGAGGATCTCGCCGAGGAAGAAATACGAGCCCGCGTCACGGGCGATGAGATTGGTGTGCTTGCCGATCCAGCCGAGTCCCGCGTCCCGTGCGTGCGCCTTCTCCAGCAGCGGCGCGCTGTCGACGCACACGCGGTAGCCGAACGCTCCGATGCGCTGCTGCATTTCCAGCGCCAGCTTGCGTAACGCGTGGCGCAGGATCTTGTGATAGTCGCGCCCGAGCGCGTAGCGCGACACGTACGCAAGGCCGCCTTGCGCCAGCACCGCCTGCGCATTGCGCGCATCCTCCGGCCAGTAGTCCAGGCGTGCGCTCACCACCCGCACCGTGCCGGGGGCGAGCTCCTGCGGCCGGCTGCGCCTGACACCGTGGCGCTGCATATACTGCATCTCGCCGTGAAAGCCCTGGTCGAGCCAGCGCAGCAGGTGCCGTTCGTCCTCGGGGATGCTGATGCCGGCGACCCCAAGCGCACCAAAGCCCAGCGCGCGGGCACGCGCAGTGAGTTCACCCTTGAGCGCGCTAAGGTCGATCACTTAGGTCAGTATAATCACCCTCATGGCTCTGCCGACGGTTCTGTACTCCGCGACGCAGGTGCGGGCGCTCGATGCCCACGCGATAGAGGAGCTGGGCATCGCCGGCTACACGCTCATGAAGCGCGCCGGCGAGGCGGCACTGCGCTACCTGCGCACCCGCTGGCCCACGTCGCATCGCATTGTCATTGTCTGCGGCTCCGGCAACAACGGTGGCGATGGCTATGTGCTGGCGCGCTTCGCGCAGGCCGCGGGACTCACGGTTTCGGTGTTGCATGCGGGTCCGGTGAGCGCGTTGCGCGGGGACGCGCGCCAGGCGTACGAGGACTTCCGGGCGAGTGGCGGGCAGGTGCAGCCGTTCGCGGCGGAGCGCCTGGACGCGGGCGAACTGATCGTGGATGCGCTCCTCGGCACCGGCATGCGCGGCGGGGTGCGCGAAGAGCTGGCGCAGGTCATTCGTGCCATCAACACGCGCAAGCTCCCGGTGTTCTCCCTGGACGTGCCCTCGGGACTCGACGCCGACACGGGGGCGGCGGCCGGTGAGGCGGTGCGCGCCGAGGCGACGGTGACCTTCGCGGGACTGAAGACCGGGCTTTTTGTCGGCGATGGGCCCGAGTTTTCGGGTAGCGTTTTTTTTGACGACCTGGAGCTTACGGCCACGCAGCCGGCCGGATTCGCACCGGCGCTTACCCGCATCAGTGAGCCGGAAATTCACGAGGCGCTGCCGCGGCGCGCGCGGGCAGCTAACAAGGGCGATTTTGGCCGCGTGCTCATCGTCGGCAGCGGCAGCGGCATGCCGGGCGCTGTGCGGCTGGCCGGAGAAGCGTGTCTGCGCGTCGGCGCGGGCCTGGTGACGGTCGCGGTTGCGCCCGAGAACGTCGCGGCCATCGCAGCGGGGCGGCCGGAGCTGATCTGCCTGGGGCTCGAGAACGAGCAGGTACTCCTCGCGGCGATGAAGCGCGCCGAGGTGATTGCGGTGGGACCCGGGCTTGGGCGCACGGGCTGGGCGAACTGGGCTCTGGCGGCGGTTCTCAACAGCGACAAGCCGCTGGTCGTCGATGCCGATGCGCTCAATCTTCTGGCGGCGCAAGGTCTCACGCCGCGGGATAACTGGATCCTCACGCCGCACCCGGGCGAGGCGGGCAGGCTCCTCGATATCAGCGCGCAGGAGGTGCAACGCGATCGCATAGGCGCGCTGGCCCGCCTGCTCGAGCGCTGCCATGGCACCGTCGTACTGAAGGGGGCGGGCACGCTGGTGGGGACGCGCGGCCGCACCCCGGGCTTGTGTGAGCGGGGCAATCCCGGCATGGCGAGCGCCGGCATGGGCGATGTGTTAACCGGCGCGATCGCCGGAATTCTCGCCCAGTGTGGGGACCCGTGGCGTGCGGCGCGCGTCGGCGTGCTGGTGCACGCTCTCGCCGGGGATGCCGCAGCGCGCGCGGGTGAACGCGGACTCCTGGCCGGGGATGTGGCGCGGGAACTGCAGCGCTGCGTCAATCTGTAGAAGCGATGCACAGGCACTGTCGAACGGCCTCTGACACGCAAGCACTCGCAAGCCGGATGGCAAGCGTGCTTAGCATCCCGACACTCCCGCCGGCGGCTCCCCTGGTGCTGTACCTGAGCGGCGAACTCGGCGCGGGCAAGACGACGTTTGCGCGCGGATTCCTGGGCGGCCTGGGTGTCCCGGGGCCGGTCAGAAGTCCCACCTACACGCTCCTGGAACTGTACCCGGCAGGCGCGCTGACGGTCGTGCACCTGGATCTGTACCGCCTCAACAGCGCCACCGAAATCGAGGGGCTGGGTTTGCGCGAGTGGGCGCAGGCGAAGCACGTGTGGCTGATCGAGTGGCCGGAGCGCGGGGCCGGGCGGCTGCCGCGCGCCGATATCACGCTGGCGTTCTCGGTTGGTGCGCATGGGCACGACATTGAACTCAGTTCCGGTTCGGCACCCGGGGAGTCCTGGCTCTCCGAAGTTGAAGCCCAAGGTGTAAAGTCGTAGATTACGCGGAAAGTTGCATCGCGAACTCTATGATTAGACAGATTTTTCGCGAAACTATCGTGCTCGGTTTAACCGGCCTTGGCGCCCTTGGCGCAGCGCGGGCCGCTCCTGGTGCGGAATTGCGGGCCATGACGCTCGCCGCCGGGACCAACGCGGCGCAGGTCACCCTGGATGTGAGCGGGGACGCCGCGCAGAAGCTCTTCACACTCGACGATCCCCCGCGGGTCGTCATCGACCTTCCCAACACGCACACCGCCGGTGACTTCCGGGCGCCCGCCGCCAGTGGCATCGTCACGGCCGTTCGTGTGGGCGCGCAGCCGCGCGGCACGCTGCGCGTAGTACTGCAGCTGCGGTCCGCGCTCCCCGTCCGCAGCGCCTGGGGAACAGGCGAGGGGGCGCGGCAACTGCGCGTCACGCTGGGTGAGGCATCGGCGTCGGTGGCCACCGCGCTGGCGGACGCACCTCCGCGGGCAGTTTCTGTGGCGCACGCCCCGGCCGATGGGGATCGTGACGTGGTCATCGCGGTCGATGCCGGGCACGGGGGTGTGGACCCGGGCGCCATCGGCCACGGTGGGACGCGCGAGAAGGACGTAACGCTCGCTATCGCACGCGCGCTCGCAAAAGCGCTCGACGCTGAGCCCGGTATGCACGCCGTCTTGACGCGCGATCGCGACGAGTTCCTGGAACTGCGTGATCGCATCGGACGTGCCCACCGCGCGCACGCCGACATGTTCATCTCCGTGCACGCGGACTCGATCCGTGATCGCAGCGTGACCGGGGCTTCGGTGTATGTGCTGTCGGTGCATGGCGCCTCGAGCGAGGCGGCACGCTGGCTGGCCGAGCACGAAAACGCGGCGGATCTGGTGGGCGGCGCGCGCCCCGAGGACAAAGGAGCGCTCGAACCGGTCCTGATCGACATGACGCAGAACGAGACTATCGGTGTGAGCGCCACCGCGGCGGAACGCGTAGTCGCGGCCCTGGAAGGCGTGGGCGAGGTGCGCAAGGCGCAGGTGCAGCATGCCGGATTCGTGGTACTGAAATCGCGCGACATTCCGTCGATGCTGGTCGAGACCGCCTACATTTCAAATCCCGAAGAGGAACGGCGCCTGCGCAACACGAGTCACCAGGCGCAGCTCGCGGATGCGATCGCCAGCGGGGTGCGCACGTACTTCATGCACAACCCCCCGGACGGCACGCGCTTCAAGCAGCAGCGCCGCAGCACCCTCGCCAGTGCGGCGGACGCGCAGTCCGCGCCCGCGACGCCTTAGAAACGGTACGCGGACTGATCCGCCAGCGCGCGAGGCTCTAAGCGGCGCGCATCGCCTGTACACTGCGCGCCCATGCCCATCCGCGTGCTTCCCGATGAGCTCGTCGACCAGATCGCCGCCGGCGAGGTCATCGAGCGGCCCGCTTCGGTAGTCAAGGAGCTCGTCGAAAACAGCCTGGACGCTGGCGCCACACGCATCGAGGTGGATGTCGAGCGTGGCGGCGTGGGTTTGATCCGCGTGCGCGACGACGGTCGGGGCATTGTCGCCGCCGAGTTGCCCCTGGCGCTCGCCCGCCACGCCACCAGCAAGATCACTTCCCTCGATGACCTCGAGGCAGTGGCCACCCTCGGCTTTCGCGGTGAGGCGCTGCCCTCGATCGGCTCGGTATCGAAGCTGCGCATTGCCACACGTGCGGCTGGTGCCGCCCAGGGCTCAGAAATCGTGATTGAAGGCGGCGCCGCCACGCCGGTTCGTCCGGCGGCACAACCTCAGGGCACGAGCATCGAGGTGCGGGACCTCTTTTTCAATGTGCCGGCGCGCCGCAAGTTCGTGCGCAGCGACACGACCGAGCTGACGCACATCGCCAGGCTCGTCGAGCGCCTGGCGCTGTCGCGCTTCGACGTGGCCTTCAGGCTCCGGCACGGCAATCGCGTGCTGCTTGATGCGCCGGCCGTGGCCGGGGCCGGTACGGAAATCGCGCGACTCGATGAGATTCTGGGCGCAGAGTTCACGGCCGCGGCCGTCGCGGTCAATCACGCCGCGGGTCCGGTCATGCTGTCAGGTTGGATCGGCCTGCCCACCCGCTCGCGCGCGCAGCCCGATCAGCAGTTCTGGTTCGTGAATGGTCGCAGTGTCCGCGATCGGCTGCTCATGAACGCGGTGCGGCTCGCCTACCGCGATGTGCTCTACCACGGCCGCCACGCCGCCTACGCGCTGTATCTCACGCTTGACCCGAAGCTGGTGGACGTCAACGCGCACCCGGCCAAGCTCGAAGTGCGCTTCCGCGACAGCCGCCAGATCCATGACTTTGTGATGCGTGCGGTGGAGCGTGCACTGGCCGGCACGAAACCCGTTCTGGCAGAGGCCGCGGGTGCGGTTGACGCTGCGGCTTACGCCGCTGTGGCCGGCGAGCCGCTGGTATCGGGCTATGCCGGCAGCGCCGCGCAGGGTCCACCCGGCACGCATCCCGGTCTGCCGCTCGACGATGCCGGAGGTGACCCGTGGGTGCTCGCCGCCAGCGTACAACAGACGCCGCTCGCGAGCTCGTCCGCGGACGATCAGCCGCTCGGCACCGCGCTCGCGCAGCTGCACGGCGTCTATATCCTCGCCCAGAACCGGGACGGACTTGTGCTGGTGGACATGCACGCGGCTCACGAGCGCGTGTTGTATGAGAAGTTCAAGGCGCAGCGCGGCAGCGCCACGCCGGCGTCGCAGCACCTGCTGCATCCGCTGGTCGTGGAACTGAAGGCGCACGAACTTGAGGCGCTGCTGGAACGCCGCCAGGAGTGGCAACAGGCGGGCTTTGAAATTGACGCGTTCGGGCCGACGCGCCTTGCGCTGCGCCGCGTGCCGGCGATTCTGGACACGGCCGACATTGAGGGCGTCGTCAGCTCGCTCATTCAGGACCTGGCGCTCGATGGCAGCAGCCATCACCTGGAGGCCGCCGCGGACCGCTTCCTCGGCACCCTGGCCTGCCGCAGCGCGATCCACGCGCACCGCCGCCTCACTCTGCCGGAAATGAACACCCTGCTGCGACAGATGGAAGCAACCGAGCGGGCCAACCAGTGCAATCACGGCCGTCCCACCTGGACGCGCCTTTCGCTGCCGCAGCTCGACCAGTTGTTTCTGCGGGGGCGCTAAGCGTGCCGGCGCGCGCGCCCGTCGACAGTGCTTCCCAGCTGCAGTCCCCGTTGATCCTGGTGCTCAGCGGCCCGACCGGCGTGGGCAAAACCGACTGGGCGGTCCGCCTGGCAGAGGATGCACCGGTTGAGATCGTCAGTGCCGATTCGGCACTGGTCTATCGCGGGCTCGACATCGGTACCGCCAAGCCGCTGGCGGCGGTGCGCGCGCGCGTGCCGCATCACCTGATCGACATTTGCGACCCGGCGGAGGGATATTCCGCCGGCCGCTTCGTCACCGACGCTCTGGCGCACATCGCGGACATCCACGCCCGCGGCCGCGTGCCGTTGCTGGTCGGCGGGACGATGTTGTACCTGCGCTCGCTTCTGGATGGGCTCGCGGTGCTGCCCGCGGCTAACCCGCAGCTGCGCGCGTCACTCGACAGTGAAGCGGCACAACACGGCTGGCCGGCGCTGCACGCACGACTTCGGGCACTGGACCCGCGGGCGGCCGCCCGCATCAGCCCGAACGATGGGCAAAGGATCCAGCGGGCGCTGGAAGTCTGTTACACCACCGGCCAGCCGATCTCGGAGCTGCAGCGCCGGACGCTGAGCCCGCTCGCCGGTTGGCGGGTCAGGTTCTGGGCGCTCGCCCCGCAGGATCGCCCGGTCCTGCACGAGCGGCTCGCGCGGCGCTTCCACGAAATGATGACCGCGGGCTTCCTCGAGGAGGTACGTGCGCTGCACCACCGCGCCGATCTCACCGCCCGTCATCCGTCGATGCGCGCCGTGGGGTACCGGCAGTTATGGGCACATCTCGACGGGGAATACGACCTTAATGAGGCAGTCCGACGCGCAATTGCGGCAACGCGCCAGCTGGCGAAGCGGCAGCTGACCTGGCTGCGAGGAGAACGCCGTGCGCAATGGCTCGACTCGGAGTCCAGTCAACTGTCGTTGAATCGAGACATTCGCACCGAGCTCAACCGTCTTGGGCTTTGAGAGACGCTGCATGTTAAGATCGTACGCGTCGGTCCTCACCATTTTGGTGGGGCAACTTGCTTGACAGTCAGATCGCTCGAACAGGGAAAGTTCGTATGCGGTCGTTTTCCTGCCGAAAAATTCGAAGCAGCAAAAAATAAGGAGAACCTGATGGCCAAAGGTCAGTCCCTGCAAGACCCGTTTTTGAACGCGCTGCGTAAGGAGCGGGTGCCCGTATCGATCTACCTGGTGAACGGCATTAAGTTGCAAGGCCAGATCGACTCCTTCGACCAGTTCGTGGTGCTGCTGAAGAACAGCGTCAGCCAGATGGTCTATAAGCACGCCATCTCGACGGTGGTGCCGGCACGCAACGTGCACCTGCCGAGCGAGGAGGGCGAGGGCGCTGCGGAGAAGCCGGCTGACTGATGTTTGAACGCCCACGGAGCGGTGAGCGTGCGGTCCTGGTGCGCTTAGGTCTGGGCGCCCCCGTCGACCCGGAAGACTTGCAGGAATTTACCCAGCTGGCGCTGTCCGCCGGCGCGACGCCGGTTGCCGCGGTGACCGGCCGGCGTGATCGGCCTGATCCGCGTTATTTCATGGGCAGCGGCAAGGCCGGGGAGTTGCGTGACGCGGCGCACGCTACCCAGGCTGATGTCATTCTCGTCGATCACGCGCTCTCGCCGAGCCAGGAACGTAACCTCGAGAAGCTCATCGAGCGCCGCGTCCTCGATCGCAACGGCCTGATTCTCGACATCTTCGCGCAGCGCGCGCGCAGTGCGGAGGGGCAGGTCGAGGTGGAGCTGGCGCAGCTGAAACACATCGCCAGCCGCCTGGTACGCGGCTGGACGCACCTCGAACGCCAGAAAGGCGGCATCGGCTTACGCGGCCCCGGCGAGACGCAGCTCGAGAGCGACCGGCGCATCATTGGACAGCGCGTGCGGGTCCTCAGCAAGCGGCTCGAGAAGATCAAGCAGCAGCGTGAGACCGGCCGACAGCAGCGCGCCGAAATCCCCGTGCCCTCGCTGGCGCTCGTTGGCTACACCAACGCCGGTAAGTCGACCTTGTTCGGCGCGCTGACCGGTGCGGACGCCTACGTTGCCGACCAGCTGTTCGCGACGCTTGATCCGACGGTGCGGCGCGTTGGACTTCCCGGGGGCACACCCATTGTGGTTGCCGACACCGTGGGATTCATCCGCGAGCTGCCACACGAACTGGTGGCGGCCTTCCAGTCCACCCTCACCGAGGCGCGCGCGGCTACGCTGCTGGTGCACGTCGTCGATGCCAGCAATGCGCGCCGCGACGAGCAGATCGCCCAGGTCGATGGGGTGCTCGCCGACATCGGCGCGGGCGACATCCCGCAGATCCTGGTCTACAACAAGATCGATCGCCTCGATACGCCCGCGCGCCTTGATCGCGATGCCAACGGCCGCGCCACCGCCGTGTGGATTTCGGCGCAGCAGCGCACCGGCCTCGAGCTGCTGACTGCGGCGGTCGCCGAGCGGCTGGCGCGCTTCGCGCGCCGCGCCCGCTTGCGGGTGCCGGCGGGCGCCGGCGCGCTGCGCTCGCGGCTGTACGCGGCGCGCGCGGTGCGTGGGGAAAAGGCGGCCGACGACGGTTCGCTCGAGTTGGCGGTGGAGCTGCCGGATCTTGAGCTCCTGGTGCTGGCGCGCACGGCGGGGGTGCAGATTCTGGAGGTGCAGGGGCCGGAAATGCCTTGTACGCCCGAGGGCGCGTACCTACAATCGTCCGCCTTTCCGCGCGCAGGCAAATTGCGCTGACATCACACGATTTACTTGCTATATGGCCTGGAATAAACCAAGCGGTCAGAACACTCCGTGGGGACGCCGTCCCGGGCAGGGCGGTGGGGACCTCGATGAGCGCCTGAAGAGCTGGGCCAAGAAGCTCGAGTCGCTGCTGCGGCCGGGTGGTGCGGGCGGCGAGGGTGGCTCGCTGTGGATGACCGCCGGCTTGGTGCTCGTGGCGGTGTGGCTCGCCAGCGGCTTCTACCAGGTCACCGCCGCCGAGCGCGGCGTGGTGCAGCGATTCGGGAAACTCCTGGACGTGCAGCCGCCGGGCGTGGGCTGGCGTTGGCCGTGGCCGATCGAGACCGTCACCAAGGTCGACGTCGCGAGCGTGAATTCCAGCGACTTTAAGTCCCGGGTACTGACCTCCGATGTCAATCTCGTCGACCTGCATTTCGCCGTGCAGTACCAGTTCACCGATCCGGTGAAGAAACTGTTTCGGGTTCGTGATCCCGAAACGACCCTGAGCGAGGTCAGTGAAAGCGCCATCCGCGAGATCGTCGGGCGCAGCACGCTCGATGAGGTGCTGGTGGGAACCACGCGTCCGGAGATCACCCGCCGCACCAAGGAACTGATCCAGCACACCCTCGATTCTTACAACGCCGGCATCACCGTCACGACGGTCAACCTGGAGGATGTGCAGGTGCCGGACGCGGTGATCCCCTCGCAACGCGACGCGAACAAGGCGCAGGCGGACAAAGAACGCCTGATCCTCGAGTCCGAGGCCTACGTCAACGGCATCATCCCCGTGGCGCAAGGTCAGGCGGCCCGCGTGAAACAGGAATCGCAGGCTTACAGAGCGCAGGTCACGGCAATTGCCGAGGGCGAGGCGTCGCGCTTCAGCCAGCTGCAGGCGGCGTACGCGCTGGCGCCGGAAGTAACGCGCCGGCGCATGTACATGGACAGCGTCGAAAAGCTCCTCGCGCGCTCGCACAAGGTTCTGATCGACGGCCATGCGGGCAACAACATGATCTACCTGCCGATCGACAAGCTGCTGGAAAAAGGCGCAGCGCAGAGCGAGCAGGGTGCGGAGATCGTAGGCAGCGCGCCCAAGGATCAGGACGCGGCCAATGCCGAGGCCCGCGGGCGGGGGGAGCGTTAGATGAACCCGCGCCTCTTTCCAGTATTTGTGGCTGCCGGCCTGGTGCTGCTCGGGTGCTCGCTGGCGCTTTTTACGGTCAGTGAGTCGCAGCTGGCGATTCGCACCGAGTTCGGCAAGATCGTCGGCATCAACTACGCGCCGGGCCTGCACGCCAAGTGGCCGTGGGATGCGGTCACGAAGTTCGACAAGCGCATCCTGTCGCAGTCGTACACGGGCGAAACTTTCCTCACCAACGACAATCGCGGCCTGATCGTGGACTTCTACGTCAAGTGGCGCGTGAAGGATCCGTCGCTGTTCTACACCGCCACCGGCGGCCGCGAGGAACAGGCCGGCGAGCGACTCGCCGAGATCGTGAAAGACGGCATCAAGAGCGTCGTGGCGCAGCGCACGCTGCAGCAGATCGTCTCGGCCGAGCGCGCCGCAGTGACCGGCGAGATGTTCGGCCAGGCGAGCCGCAACGCCGGTGCGCTCGGCGTGGAACTGGTCGACGTGCGGGTGCAGCGTATCGATCTTCCCGATGAGGTTGCGGCGCGGGTCTACGAGAGCATGAAGCAGAGTTTCGCCAAGACGGCGAGCCGGCTGCGCGCCGAAGGCCAGAGCGCCAGCGCCGGCATTCGTGCCACGGCCGAGCGCCAGCGCACCGAGATCGTCGCCAACGCCGAGCGTGACGCGCTGCGGGTGAGGGGTGAAGGAGATGCGACCGCCGCGCAGACCTTCGCGCGCGCCTACTCGAAGGATGCTGAGTTCTACGCCTTTTACCGCAGTCTGCAGGCCTACGACAAGGCACTCGGCAAGGATGGCGATCTTCTGGTCGTGACGCCGGACGGGGAATTCTTCAAGTACTTCAAGGATCCGGCCAGGCGTCGGCCGTGAATCTTGCGGATTTTCTGGCGGCGCTGGGCCTGTTCCTGGTGTTGGAAGGGATTGCGCCCTTTGCCAATCCGCAGGGACTGAAGCGCGGGCTGGCGAAGCTCCTGCAGGTGCCGGATCGTGAGTTGCGCATTGCCGGGCTGGGCTCCATGCTGGTTGGTGTTGTCATCCTGTTCGTGGCGCGTTAGAGGTCAATAGTCCGGTGGGCAAATTCGTGGTCATCATCGGCACCCAGTGGGGCGATGAAGGCAAGGGCAAGGTTGTCGACCTGCTCACGGAAAGCGCCGCCGCGGTGGCGCGTTTCCAGGGTGGCCACAATGCCGGCCATACGCTCGTCATCGACGGGCGCAAGACCATCCTGTCGCTCATCCCTTCCGGGATTCTGCGCGCCCAGGTGCGCTGCTTCATCGGCAACGGCGTGGTGCTGTCGCTCAAGGCGCTCCTGAGCGAGAGCCAGACGCTGATCGAGCAGGGGGTACCGGTGTTCGAGCGCCTCGCCCTCTCGCCGCATTGCCCCCTGATCCTGCCGTCGCACATCGCGCTCGACCAGGCGCGCGAACGGGCGCGCGGCGCGGATGCCATCGGCACCACCGGGCGCGGCATCGGTCCTGCCTACGAAGACAAGGTGGCGCGGCGCGCGGTGCGGGTGGCAGACCTGTTTCAGCGCGACCGCTTCGCCGCCAAGTTGGGCGAACTCCTGGATTTCCACAATTTCGTCCTGCAGCACTACTACCGGCTGCCGCCGCTCGACTTCCAGAAAACCCTCGATGAGCAGCTCACGCTCGGCGAGCGGATCAAGCCCTTGGTCACCGACGTGACGCGAGCCCTGCACGAGTTGCGCGGCACGGACGCGAACGTACTCTTCGAAGGAGCGCAGGGCGCCATGCTGGATGTTGATCTTGGGACTTACCCCTACGTCACTTCTTCCAACACCACGGCGAGTTTCGCCGGCACCGGCACCGGCTTGGGTCCACGCGCGTTTGATTACGTGCTGGGTATCGTCAAGGCGTACACGACGCGCGTCGGTGCCGGTCCCTTTCCAACCGAACTATTCGATGACTATGGCGAGCACCTGTCGCGCGTCGGTCACGAGTTCGGTTCGGTCACCGGACGCCGCCGGCGCTGCGGCTGGTTCGACTCGGTGGCGCTCAAGCGCGCGATCATCAACTCCAGCGTTTCGGGCTTGTGCATCACCAAGCTCGACGTGCTCGATGGCCTCGACACCATCCGCATCTGCATCGGCTATCGGAGTGACGGGGTCGTCACTCCCGAGCCGCCCATGAGCGTCGAGGGCTACGCCGGCATCGAGCCGGTGTACGAAGAGCTGCCCGGCTGGCGCGATTCCACCGTCGGTGTGACCCGGTACGAGGCGCTGCCGGGGAATGCGCGCGCTTATCTTGAACGCCTGCAGACCCTCGTCAACGTGCCGATAGACCTGATTTCCACAGGCCCGGACCGCGACGAGACCATCGTGCTGCGGCATCCTTTCGGAGCGTGACCCTGGACGCCTCCCCTGGCGCACGGACCGCCCCGGCCGTGCGGCTGGCGCTGGCGCTCATCATCGCCGGCGCCTGCATCCTCGCCGCCGGCTGCTGGCGGGTGTATTCCAACACCTGGGATGAACCGGAGCACCTGGCTGCGGGCATTGAACTGCTCGACCGCGGCATTTACGAATACGATACCGAGCATCCGCCGCTCGGCCGGATATTCGTGGCCCTGGGGCCGTATCTCGCCGGTGCGCGCTCCTTCGATACGCCCGGACCGGAGGGCACGCGCGAGGGCGAGGATATCCTCTACTCAGGCGCCAACTACGAGCGTTATCTCACGCTCGCGCGCTTAGGAATGCTGCCATTTCTGGCCCTGCTCCTGTTCGTGACCTGGCTGTGGGCGCGTGCGCTTTTTGCCTCGCCGGGGGCGGCGCTGCTTGCGGTGCTGCTGCTCGCCTCGGTGCCGCCCATTCTCGGACATGGCGCGCTGGCAAGCCTGGATGTGGCCGCGGCGGCGACGACGCTGCTGGCGCTTTATGCCCTGCAGCGCTGGATCGTGAGCGCCAGTTACAAGGATGCACTGTGCTTCGGTCTCGCCACCGGGGTCGCGGTCGCAACCAAGTTCTCGGCGCTGCCGTTCGTTGGCCTCGCGCTGCCGGTCCTGGCGCTGCTGCGCTTTGGGATTCGCCCGGCTCGTGCTGCCGGACAAGCTCGCGTCGCGAGTCCACAGCGAGCGTGGCTCGCCGGGCTTGCGATCGCCGTGGTCGCCGGCTTACTGCCCATACTTCTTGTGTACGGACCGCGCGCTGACGCTCCCGCAGGCGTCGCTCACCGCTTCGACTGGGCAGTGGCCTATCTGCTGCAGGAGCGCGGCTTTGACCACCAGCTCGGCGCATTGCTGCAACACCTGTGGTTGCCGCGCCCGTTCAAGGACCTGGTGAATGGCGTAGTCGCCGTCAAGGCGCACAACGACACCGGGCACCTGTCATTTCTTCTGGGCCAGGTGAGCTCTACCGGCTGGTGGTACTTCTACCTCGTCGCGCTGGCGGTGAAGACGCCTTTGCCGATCCTCGTGGCGGGACTTGCCGGGCTCGCGGGACTGGCGCGGCAGGGCTTGCGGCAGCCCGACCTCTGGCAGATGGCGCCGGCGGTCCTCGTGGTGTCGATACTGGTGTTTGCCAGCACCTTCAGTCGCATCAACATCGGCATCCGCCATGTCCTCATCGTCTACCCGTTCCTGGCACTCGGCGCGACCTGGGTGGTGGCGCATGCCTGGGGGGCGCTGCGGAGGCTGCGAGCGCCGCGCGTCGCCATGGCCGGCAAGGCCGCGGTGCTGGCGCTCCTGGCATGGCAGCTGAGCCCGCTCCTCAGCGCGTATCCGGATTATCTGCCGTATTTCAACGAGACCGTGGCACATCCGGAAGCGGTGCTGGTGGATTCGGATCTTGACTGGGGCCAGGATCTGCGGCGCCTGGAGTGGCGCGCTGCGCAACTGAAAATCCCGCACCTGGCGCTGGCCTATCGGGGCACGGCGCTCTTGTCGCAAGAACCGCTGCCGCCCTTCACCAACCTGCCGCCCAACCAGCCGACGACGGGCTGGGTGGCGATCTCGGAACTCGCACGGACGCGCAATCCAAACGACTACGCCTGGACGCGTGCCTATCAACCCGTGGAACGGGTCGGTAAGACGATAGACCTCTACTACATTCCTTAGTGGCGTTACGGCTGCAGGCGCGCGATCCGTGCCAGCGGCGCGGGATGTGAATAGTAGAAGGCCGCATACCAGGGATCCGGCGTGAGCGTGCTGGCGTTGTCGCGGTTGAGTTTCACCAGCGCGCTCGCCAGTTGCGCGGCGTCCGCCGTGCGGGTGGCGAACGCGTCGGCTTCGAACTCATGGCGTCGTGACCACCAGGACGCGAGCGGTGTGGCGAAGAACGTGCCGGCGGGGACGGCGAGCACGAACAAGAGCAGCGCCGCATGCGTCGACGGGGTTGGGACGCCGAGCGCGGCGTAAAATTCCGGCCGCTGCTTCAGCCACCCAAGTAGCGCAAGCCCCAGGAAGGTGGTGGCAAACGACAACAGCAGCCGCGCTCGTACGTGCTTGAGTTTGAAGTGCCCGAGCTCATGCGCCAGCACCGCTTCCATTTCCGGCGGTGCGAGCCGCTCGAGCAGCGTATCGAAGAACACGATGCGCTTGTTGCGGCCGATGCCGGTGAAATACGCATTGCCGTGACTCGAGCGCCGGGAGTTGTCGACCACGAAAACTCCCTTGGAGGCGAAGCCGCAGCGCGCGAGCAACGCTTCGATGCGGTCCTTGAGCGCGGCATCCTCGAGCGGCGAGAAGCGGTTGAAGAGCGGCGCGATGAACGCCGGCCACGCCCAGGTCATGAGGAACATGACGGTGAGCCACAGGCCCCAGGCCCAGATCCACCACCAATATCCGGCGCGCTCCATGAGCACCAGGGTGGCAACCAGGAGCGGTCCGCCCAGCAATACTGCCAGCCCTAAGCCCCTGGCGAGGTCGGCGAGGAACAACATCGGCGTCGTGCGGTTGAAGCCAAAGCGCGCCTCGAGTACGAAGGTGCGCCACACCGATAGCGGCAGAGTGATTAGCTGCGCCGCGAGCGCGCAGCTGCCGATCACCGCGACACCGAGCCAGGGTTCGCGCAGGTGCGTGTGGCGCAACACGGTATCGAGCGCGGCGATGCCGCCGCCGACCGTCAGAGCCAGGGTGAGCGCGGCGTCCACCAGCGTGCCGATCCTGCCAAAGCGCGCTTTGGCGATAGTGTAGTCGGCCGCCTTGGCGTGTTCCGCCGCGGTCACGCTGGCGGCAAAGGGCAGCGGCACCGCAGTGCGCAGGCTTGCGACCGTGGCCTCCTGGCGCCACGAAAGCCACAGTTCGATGGCGGCGCCAGTCAGGATGAGAATGATGAAGGCGCTGGTCAGCCAGGACATCGCGGCGAACTTACCGCGGCTGCGAACGGTGCCGCGTCGCGGCCTTCTCGCGGGCGGCGATGGGCCGCCGGCGGCCGGGCGCGCGGGCTTCAGCTTCCTCCGCCGCAGCGGGTTCGAGCTGGCCCATCAGAAGTCTTGCGGCCGACTCGAACCGGCCCGCATCGCCGTAAGTGCGCGCCACCAGCATCCCGCCCTCGAGCGCACCCACCAGCATGCTTGCCATGTCGCGCGGCGCAACCCGCAGCGCGAGGCAACCCTGTTGGCTGCCCTGTTCGAGTACGCGAGCGAGCCAGCTCTCGTTGAACTCGAAGAACAGGCGGATGGCGCTCTGCATTGGTACCGGTAGGGTGCCGTACTCGGCGGCCACCATACCGCACAGGCACATGCGCCCGTCGCTGATCACGTCGGCATAGAGCTTCACATAGGCGCGCAGGCGCTCGTGCGCGTCCGCCTGTTCTGCGCTGATCTTTTGCAGCGCGCCCTCGAAGGCATCCGTGTAGCGGGCGACGAGGGTGCGGCCGAGTTCCGCCTTGGTTGCAAAATGGTAGTGCAGGCTTGCCTTGGTGATGCCGAGCTCGGCTGCGATGTCCGCGTAGCTGAAGCCGTTGAAGCCACGCGTCTGCACCAGCCGCTCCGCGACGTCGAGAATGCGTTCAGTCGTCGTAGCGGGCGAGGCGCGCGCGGGCTGGCTCATGGTGCCCCGGATCATAGCAGTCGTTGCCTCTACCTACTAGTTGGTAGATACTCGCCATCGGCGGCAAAGTGCCGCCGATTGGGGGAGCCATGCAAACGACCGAACACAAGACGTTTCACAAGCCCGACGAGACGCGCGAATTCCCGCACGGACGGGCGGAAATCCTCAAGGTGGGCGAAGGCGAGGTTGGCCGGCTGGTGTTTCAGCCGGGTTGGCGCTGGTCGAATGACGTCAAGCCGATCGCCAAGACGCACAGTTGCACAGCGCCGCACTTCCAGTACCACGTGAGCGGCCGCCTGGGTATCCGCATGGACGACGGCACCGAGTTTGTGGCAGGGCCGGGCGACATTACCTCCTTGCCCAGCGGCCACGACGCCTGGGTGGTGGGTAACGAGCCGGCGGTCGTGGTCGACTGGTTCGGTGCCAGCAACTACGCGAAGAAACCCTGAAGCGATGCCGATAGAGCCGCCGGCCGCCTTGGCGAAAGCGCTAAGGCGGCTGGTGCGCGCCCAGGCGGGTCGGCAGGCCTCCGCCCGGAGTATTATCTTTGCTGCGCAAGCAACTCGACCTCGCCATTGATCGAGGCCATCGGGAGATCGCAATGACCGAAACGAAGTGGACGATCCACGGCCGCGAATTCGCGAACTGCAATTGCTCCTACGGTTGTCCGTGTCAGTTCAACGCCCTGCCGACCCACGGCAACTGCTGGGCCGTAGTAGGAATTGAGATCGATAAGGGCTTTCACGGCAGCACGCAACTCGACGGGTTGCGGATCGCCGGCATATACAAGTATCCGGGACCGATCCATATGGGCAACGGCGCGGCGGTACCCATTGTCGACCGGCGCGCCAATGACGCGCAGCGCAATAGCCTGCTGCGCATCATGAGTGGGCAGGACACCAGGCCCGGCGCGACCCACTTCCAGGTGTACTTCTCGATGCTGTCGAAAGTCTACGATCCGGTTTTCGCAGACATTGATTTCGCCGTGGACATCGACAAGCGCCGCGCCCATCTGAAAGTGGCGGGCTACATCGATCAGCGCGGCGAGCCCATAGTCAATCCTGTCACCGGCGCTGAGCATCGCATCCGCATTGAGCCGGTCGGCGGCTTCGAATTCAAGAAGGCCGAGATCGGGCGCGGCTGGAGCAAGGCCACCGGACCCATCGCGTACGACCTCACCGATTCGTATGGGCAGTTCTGTGAGTTGCATCTCTGCCAGGACGGCATCATCAATTGAGGCTGGATAGCGCGCTCAGACGCGATCGTATGATCGTGCTGAGCGCGCTGCTGCTGCTGACCGCGTTCGCCTGGAGCTATGTGATCCGGCTGGCAGATGACATGGCTTCACCGTCGGCGATGCCAGGCATGTCAGTGATGGCGCCGGCGTTCGCGCCCTGGACGACGGTGCACTTCCTGTTCATGTTCGCCATGTGGGCGGTGATGATGGTTGGCATGATGACCCCGTCGGCGGCGCCGATGGCCCTGATCTACGCACAGGTGGCGCGGCGCAGCGCGTCCCTGGGTCAGGCATTCGCGCCGGTCGGATGGTTCGTAACCGGTTATCTTCTCGCCTGGATCTTGTTTTCCGCGCTGGCCGCGCTGGCGCAATGGGGTCTGGAATCACTGGCTCTCCTCACGCCCATGATGATGAGCGCCAGCCGCCCGTTCGGCGCCGTGGTGCTGCTGGTCGCCGGCGCCTACCAGTGGCTGCCGATCAAGGATTCATGCTTGTCGCACTGCCGCTCGCCCCTGTCCTTTGTGCAGCGGCACGGCGGCTTTCAGCCGCAGGCGCGCGGTTCGCTGCGGTTGGGTTTCACGCACGGCATGTATTGCATCGGCTGCTGCTGGGCGTTCATGTTGCTGCTGTTCGTCGGTGGCGTGATGAACCTTTTATGGATTGCGGCGCTGATGATCTTTGCGCTGCTCGAGAGGCTGATTCCCGGCGGCCGGATGTTCTCGCGGCTCGCGGGCCTGGGCGCTATGATCACAGGGGTATGGATGCTCGCCCGCTAGGGGTGCATGCCCGCCGGACCGGCCGCGACCGCGACGCTCCCCTGCGAGCGTTCGCGCCACCACAGCAGTACCGTCAACAGGAATGCCACCAGGCTGAGAAGGCCGAAGAACCACAGCATGGGTGCGTAGCCGCCCGGGTTGCTGGCGCTGGCGTTGCTCGTGTCGTTGATGTGCCCGGCCACCAGGTTGGAACCGAAGAGGCCAAGGTTCTGCAGGGTGGTCATGAGACCGTAGGCGGTGCCCAGGTGCTGCGGCGCGCAGTAACGCACCACGGTGGGCCACAGCACCGCCGGCAGGAACGAAAAGCTCACGCCGAGCAGGGCCGTCGACAGTCCGGCGCCGCCGGGCACAGCGCCCAGCACGAGGAAGCTCAGGGGCAGCAGGACCGAGCCGAGCGCCAGCAGCAGCGCGTTGCGCCCGAGGCGATCCAGCAGTAGCCCGAATACCGGGGTGGCGAACGCCGCGGCAAGAAACACGTAACTGTTGAGCGTGCTCGCCTGGCCGAGCGTCAGGCCCTGGGCTTCCTGCAGGTACTTGATGGCGAAGGTGCTGCGGAACGGGAAAATGACGGAGTAGAAGGTCACGCAGATGCCGACCAGCAGCCAGTACTCGAACCTGAAGCTCAGCATGTGCCGCCAGTCGAAGCGCTCGGGCGGCGGCGGCAGCGCCAGCGTGCCACGCGGCGACTCGCGCCGGTCCACCCAGAAGAACATGAGGGCACCGGCGAGCGACAGCGCCGCAAATCCTGCCGCGAGCCACAGGGGTGGTTGCCAGCCTTGCGTATACAGGTCGCTCGCGAACGAGGGCGAGCGGTCGGCAAGATACGACCCCAGGCGCGCCAGACTCAGGTTGACCGCAAACAGCAGCGCAAAGTAGCGGCCGGTGAACCATTGGGCGAGCGCCACCGTTGTCGCCACAACGAGTGTCTCCGAGCCGATGCCGAACAGCAGTCGCCCGGTGACCATGACCGAAAAGTGGGCGCCGATCGCCGTCACCGCCGCACCCACCAGGCAGATTGCGGTCGTGATCACGATCATGCGCCGCGCACTCAGGCGATCCACCAGCACCCCGCCGACCACCGTCAGGAAGATGTTGGGGAGGCTGTAGATCGCATTCAGCGCGCCGATCTGCGTATCGCTGAAGTGCAACTGGCGGGAGAGTTGTTCGGCTACCGGGCCGATCGAATCGTAGCCGTAGTAATTGCCGAGCATCACCAGCCCGACGGCGGTGAACATAAACGCCTGCACGGAGAGCGCGGGCGTGGACGGGCGCGTCGCCATCATGCGCGGCGCCGCGCACGCCAGGCGAGCGACAGTAGCGCCACCGCCATGGCGAGGAGCGTCAGCCCCCACCACAGGTTGATGTTGATCCCGAGCGAGCGTTGATTCATGGCCGGATCGCTCACCAGGCCGTAACCCGCCAGCAGCGCTCCGATCAGGGTGAACATCACTCCCAGCGGAACGCGAATATCAAATCCCATGAGTGACCCTTACCAGAACAGAAGATTGAGGAGCAGGGCGCCGGCGAGCACGCAGGCACCCAGATTGGCAGGTCGCTCGTACCAGTGCTGGTCTGTTTCCGGTGGACGCGGCGTGAGCGAATACACGAGTCCGGCCAGTTCCTTGTCCGGGCGCGGCCGCGTGAGGAGGCTGACCGCGATGGTGACGGTAAAGCAGGCGCTGAACGCCCAGATCGCGGTCCAGAAGTTCTGCGCCATCTCGCTCGGATAGTGATGCATGACGGCGAGCCAGCCGCCCTTGATGCCGACGACACTTGCCGTCGGCAGGGTCAGTCCGTGGTGCAGCGCCGCGGCCAGGGTGCCGGACAGGAGCCCGACGAACGCGCCGTGTCCGGTGCTGCGTTTCCAGAACATGCCGAGGAGAAAGGTTGCGAACAGCGGCGCGTTCACGAACGCGAACAAGAGCTGCAGCATGTCCATGATGTTGTTGAAGCGGTTGGCGACATAGGCGGCCGCCACCGACAGGGCGATGCCGAAGACGGTGGCGATCCGCCCCATGGTGAGATAGTGATGATCGCTCGCGCCCGGACGGATGTGGGCCTGGTAGATATCGTAGGTCCACACGGTGTTGAAGGCAGTGACGTTGCCCGCCATCCCCGACATGAAGCTCGCCAGCAGCGCGGTGAGTCCCAGCCCCAGCATGCCGTGCGGGAAGTAGTGGCCGAGCATCATGGGGATCGACATATCGTAGTTGAGCGTGCCGTCGGCCTTATGTGGCAGCGAGAAGCCGCTCGCGCCGGTGTGCACGGTCGAGGCGATGGCGATCATCCCCGGCACGATCACCAGGAACGGGAACAGCATCTTCGGCACCGCGGCGATCAGCGGCGTGCGGCGCGCCGCGGCCATCGAGTGCGCTGCCATGGCGCGCTGTACCACCAGAAAGTCCGTGCACCAGTAGCCGAATGACAGCACGAACCCTAAGCCCATGGCGACGCCGAACCACTCGACCCCCATGGGGTTTGAAGCTGCATGACCCATGCCGCTCCAGGTGCTCGACCATGCCTGCGGCGCAAATCCCTGCGAAGTGGCGACGTAGCTGAGCCGCTGCGTGAGTCCATGCCAGCCGCCGACATCCTTCAGGCCGAGGAACACCAGCGGCGCGAAACCGCAGACGATCAGGAAGAACTGCAGCACTTCGTTGTAGATGGCGGAGGTGAGGCCCCCGAGCAGTATGTAGAGCAGCACGATGCCCGCCGACAACCACACGCTGGTGTTGAAGTCCCAGCCGAGCAACAGGTTGAGCAGCAGGCCCATCGCATACATGGAAATGCCGGAGGAGAACACGGTCATCACCGCGAACGAGATGGCGTTGAGGCCACGCGTCTTGGCATCGAAGCGCAGTCCCAGGTACTCAGGCACCGAGCGCGCTTTCGAGCCGTAGTAGAACGGCATCATGAAGACACCGAGGAACACCATGGCCGGGATGGCGCCGATCCAATAGAAATGGCTGGTGGCCATGCCGTATTTGGCGCCGGAAGCGGCCATGCCGATGACTTCCTGCGCGCCGAGGTTCGCGGACAGGAAGGCCAGGCCTGCGACCCAGGCGGGGATCGAGCGACCAGACAGGAAGTAGTCCGTGCTGGTCTTCATATAGCGGCGCAGCGTGTAGCCGACGCCCAGCACGAACGCGAAATACACGCCCATGATGGCCCAGTCGATCGTCGCCGGATGCATGCTCCCCCTTACCTCAGCCGCTTCGTCAGCGTCCGGCGGCGTCGCCAGGCGCTGCCCATTGTAGCGGTGCCCGGCCGCTTTGGTGCATCCGAGTCAACGGGGGAGTAGTCTGCAATCGCCGACCCGCCGGCGAGGTCCTGGCACGCGCGCAAACCAGAAAAATGAAGCCGTTCATCATCAATCGGCACGGTAGTCTGGTGCTGCCTTCGAACTTCTTTCCCGAAATCGACTTCTCGCGCCTCAATACCCTGGAGCAGTTTGCGGCCGTGGTGAAGCGCGATTTCGACCAGAAAGCGCCCGCCGGCCCTGAACTGGTGCAGCGGGTCGAGGCGCGCAGCTACCGGAGCCGCTACGAGCTGTTGCGTGATCTCGGGCTGCACCTGTTCTGGATGAACCGCTACGCAATCACCATGTACGAAAAGCGCCCCATCGCCTGGCGCCACGTGCCCAAAAAGCGCGACGACCTGTTCATCCCGGTGGTTAAGCCGTGGCCGGACGGCGCGCGCAAGGTGGCCGCAGTCCAGGCGGAGTTCAACCGGCTGCCGGCGACGGCGAACGCAGACGCCGAGTACCGCATCTTCACCCGCCTGTTCGATGTCTACAGCAACCGCCGCCACCACGCGACCGAGCTGCCGGCGATCAAGCCGACGGTCGCGGAAATCATGGAGGATCCGTCCAACCTGACCTTTCACATCGCGCTGTACGATCCGGATTTCAGCACGTTTTCCTTCGAGGAAATCATTGATTGCCATGAGGAGGTTCCGGAGCTCGAGGCGCTCATGCGCTGGGCCATGGTGTTGTACAACCAGTATCCGTGGCACCGCCAGCACACGCGCCTCATCGAGGTAGGCAAGATAAAGGATGACGACGTAATCGCCGTCTTCTATCCGCGCAATCGCGAAGTGCTGCAGTTCATCCGCCGCGTCAAGGGGGCGCGCGCGGTCGCCACGCCATCGGTGCCGGCGCCGCAGGCGCGGCCACCCACGACTGCCTTTGCGGCGCTGCAGGTGGCGCAGCTGAGTGTGCTGCCGCGAGTCGAAGCCCTGGCGGTGGTGAAGGGCGAAGTACGCTGCACCAACGAGGACCTGGTGCGCAACGCCGCCTACAACTGGTCACCGATGTCGGCGCAGGAAATCGTCGACAAGACCGGCATCGAATCCCGCCTGTACACCGCCCGCAGCCTCGAGGACATCTCGCTGCAGGCAGCGCGCCGGGCGCTCGAGCACGCGCGGCGCCAACCCGAGGAAATTGGCGCGGTTATCTTCTGCACCTGCACCAGCACGCGCCTTTTGCCATCGATCGCGACCTGGATTTCCGGGCAACTCGGCATCCTGCAGACCCACGCGTCCTTTGATCTCGTGGCTGCCTGCGCCGGCATGCTGTATGGACTTGCGGAGTGTGTGCGGCTGCTGCAGGAGGTCAGGCGCCCGGTGCTGCTAGTGTGCGCGGAGAAATTCTCCGACAAGATCGGCAGCGTGCGGCCGTCGCGCATGATTTTTGGTGATGGGGCGGCGGCGCTGGTGGTAGCCCCCGCGCCGGCCGGGTCAGCCACGGACATCGATGTCATCCAGACCTACGCCAGCGGTCCCTTCAGCGAGGTCAATTCGATCATCTGGCCGAACCCGGAGTTCGACAACAGCATCACGGTTTATGGACCGGAGGTGCAGTCCCTGGTGCGGCGGTATCTCACCCAGATGATGCAGGAGATGCTGGCCGCGCGGGATCCTGCGGACCCAGGCCGGTCGCTGCTGGAAAGCGTCGACCTCGTCGTGCCGCACCAGGCAAACCGCACCATGGTGGAGAAGCTCGCCAAGGCGGCGGGGCTGGCCCCAGAGCGGCTGTACTTCAATATCGCGAAGGTCGGCAACACCTCGGCGGCCAGCATTGCACTCGCCATCTGGGACGCGGTCACGGAAGGGGTGATCAAGCGGCCGTCGCGAATTTTCACGCCGGGCTTTGGTGCTGGTGCGGTCGCGGGCTACGCAGTGATGCGCATCGACCCCCGTATCATCGTGCCCGAGCAGACCGGCGACACTGCGGCGCCACCGGCGACGGCGCGCGGGGACGAGGGTTCATCCATCGAGGACATGCGTGCAGCCTTTGCCGGGTGAGGCAGCCGGGCGCATCATCTGGCTGAAGCCGCTGGCAAAGCGGGCGGCGAGCGGGGCGCTGTAGCGTTACGCGAGATAGACGAAGCGCGCGACGCACAGGGCAGCGAGTACGTATACCAGCCAGTCCCGCGGGTGCGCCTGGCCCTTGACCAGTTTCAACGCTGCGTGACTCGTAATGCCGAAGGCCAGGCCGTTGGCGATGGAATAGGTGAGCGGCACCATGATCACGGTGAGGAAGGCGGGAATCGCGGCCGCCGGCTCGGTCCAGTCAATTTCGGCGAGTGCTCCCATCATCATGGCGCCTACCAGCACCAGCGCCGGCGCCGTCGCCGCCGTGGGGATTGCCTGCACCAACGGGGCGAAGAACAGCGTGCACAGGAACAGGATCCCCACCACCACCGCGGTGAGTCCTGTACGCCCGCCGACCGCAACCCCGGCGGCGCTTTCGATGTAGCTCGTCACCGGGCTGGTGCCGGCCACCGCGCCCACCAGCATGGCGGTGGAGTCGGCGACCAGGATCCGGTTGAGGCGCGGAATGGAGCCGTCGGGCGCGATGAGGCCGGCCCGTTTGGTAACGGCCACCAGCGTGCCGATGTTGTCGAACAGATCCACAAACAGGAAGACAAAAATGATTTCGATGAGCGACAGGCCGAGACCGCTTTTGAGGTTCAGCGCCGAGCGCACGTCGAGCTTGAACGCGGTCGAGGACAGGTCTCCCAGACTGTAGGCACCGGGCGCAAAGTGCGCGAGGCCGAAAACCCAGGCAATGGCTGCGGTCAGCAGAATGCCCAACAGCATGGCGCCTTTGACGCCCCGGGCCTGCAACCCCGCGATGACCAGCATGCCAAGGAGCGCGAGCGCCGCGGTGGGCGCCGTGAGGCTGCCCAGACCCACCATGGTGCCGGGCCTGGCGACAATAATGCCGGCATCCGCAAGGCCGATGAACGCGATGAAAAGTCCGACGCCACCGGCGACGGCCGCGAATAGCGAGCGCGGCACGGCGCTGACGATCAGCTGTCGCACGCCTGCTACCGTCAGCAGGAGGAACGCCACGCCCGAAATGAACACGCATCCCAGGGCTGTCTGCCACGGCAGGCCCATGCCCTTGACCACGGTGTAGGTGAAGTAGGCGTTGAGACCCATGCCCGGCGCCAGGGCGAGCGGGTAGTTCGACAAGAGACCCATGAGGATGCTGCCGAATCCGGCCGCCAGGCAGGTAGCTACCGCGACGCCGGCGACGGGAAGTCCCGCCGCCCCCAGGATCGCAGGGTTCACCACGACGATATACGCCATCGTCAGGAAGGTGGTCAGCCCGGCGACCACCTCGGTGCGAACCGTGGTTCCATGGCCTCTGAGCGCAAAGAGGCGTTCCAGCATGCGCCGGTCAGAACTTCATGCTGAACTGCGCGCCCCAGATGCGCGGATCGTTGATCATGCCGGTGAAGTTGTCGAAGTTGATACCGCCGATGTTGCGGACCTCGTTGCTGCAGTTGCGGCAGAAGGCCGCGACCTCGTATTTCTTGCTGTCCCAGCTGTAGCCCAAGCGCGCTCCGAGCTGATACAGGGGCGGACCGGTGAACTCTTTTTCCTTGTCGAGGAAGAAGTTCATTTCGCTGCGGTACGACATGTCAGTGTAGAAATAAAGCTCACCGTTGACGCCCAGGGGCACGCCATAGCGCAGCGACATGTCGCCGACGTACTTCGGTGCTTGCGGCAGCGGGTTGCCGTTGACCAGCGCCAGGCCGGCGGCATTCAGGGGGTTCTGCTCCGTGCACGCCGAACCGCCCGGGAGGAAACCCCAGTTGAAGCACGGTGCGACGGCCAGCGTCGGGTCGTCAATGCGCGTGTAGTTGTAACTGCCGCTGACATTGAGCAGCAGGGATGGCGTCAGGTGTGACTCGAAATCAAGCTCCAGGCCCTTGCCGATCGTGTCCTTGGCGTTGATCAGCTCGACGGTGTTGCCAGCGCCGCCGACGGCGGTCAGCTGCTGGTGGCTGACGTCGAAGTAGTACACGTCGAAGGCGATGCGGGCGCGATGCTCGAACAGCTCGGCCTTGATACCAGCTTCGTAGGAGATGTTGTCTTCGGAGCGGGCAACCTGTACGGGCAAACCCGGATTGCCGTTGGCGGGCGCCGATGGCGCGCCGAAGCTCGGGGCGCGAAAGCCCGTGGCGATGCGCGCATAGAGGTTAACGTCCGGGGCCAGGGCATATGTCGGGCTCAGGTCCCAGCTAAGCCGCCGCGCGGTCGCGCTGCCGCTGGCGAAGGCCGGCGGCAGCTGCGGCAACGACGCGGATATGAACGGGACATCAAAGGTCTTGTGGTCCAAGGTGAATCGCAATCCGCCGCGCAGCTTGAAGGCGGGGGAGAAGGTGTATTCCAGTGACCCGAACGCGGCCTCGGCATCGTTGCGCTGGTGTGAAATCGTCGTATCCGTGAGCGTACTGCCAGTCAGGTTGTAGTCGCTGTTGAAGGCCTCGGTATTCTCGAAGAAGAAGAAGATGCCGGCCTGGCCCTGCAGCGGACCGGACTGGGTCGACACGGCGCGAAACTCCTGGGTGAGCTGGTAGTGGCTCTTGGTGCCCTCGGAGGTCTCGACGCCGAACGGAATGAACCCCGGTCCCCAGTGCGAGGCGCACGAGCCGGGTGTCGTGATCACGCAGGGGTCAGCGAAGAAGCCCGCGCCATAACCGCCGTCAATGTCGCCCTGAGTGAAGTAGTGGCGGATCGACTCGTAGCCGGTAATGGACTGGTACGTGAAGTCAGGTGCGTTCCATGTGAGGTGCAGGTTACCGCCGATACTTGTGTACGACTGTCCATTGCGCCCGTCGGTGTAGATGGTCGCTGGATCGAATCCCGGAACCAGGCTATTGGTGCCCTGCGTGATGTTGTTGGCGCGGAACAGGCGGGCGGATCCGTCCAGCACGTGGGCATGTACATTAACAAGGGCGCTGAAGGTGTCGGTGGCCTTGACGAGGAGCTGCAGCCGCGCCGCCCAGTCGTCGTAACCCTCCAGGTGCTGGTTGCCGGCCGGGTTCATGGGCGCGTCGACCCAGTTGTCTCGATGCTGCCCCTGGACCGAGGCGCGAAAGGCCATCTGATCGGACACCGGCGCATTGACTACGCCATCCACATCGATGGTGTTATAAGTGCCGTCGGAGATGCTGGCGGACCCGGAAGACTCGCCCAGCACCGGTCTGGCTGATTCGAGCTTCACGACGCCCGCCGGGGTGTTGCGCCCGAATAGGGTCCCCTGCGGTCCGCGCAGCACTTCAACATCTGCCTGGTCGAAGATCGGGAATCCCTTCAGGGATGGGTTCTCCTGGACGATGTCGTCATAGACCAGGGAGACAGGCTGGGATGCGAACAAGGTGAAATCGGTGTTGCCGTAGCCGCGTATGTAGATGCGCGGAAAGGTGCGGCCGTTGGACGACTCGATGTTCAGGCTCGGCACAGCGAAGGACAGTTGGCGGATGTCCTGACCGGCGGTGCCGAGGGCATCAAGTGTTGCGCCGCTCAGCACCGAAGCCGACACGGGAACATCCAGGAGTCTTTCCTCCTTGCGCGTCGCGGTGACGATCACCTCCGCCAGCGAGTCGGAATCCGCCGGGGCAGTGCCCGGCGCGTCCGCAGCATGGCTGACCGAGGGAGCAGTGCCCAGCGCGGCGAGCGCCAGCAACGTGGCGGGTGCCGCAGCCCAGAACAGGCGTTGCACGCTGGCGCGGCGCAGCAATACCGATGAGCCCGAGCGGGTGTCGTTCATCGCCTTCTCCCCTTGTTGCCGGCGCGCTACATGGCCACGTCGGCGTACTGTTTGTTGCTGCAGGAAGCGGACCTGTGCGGGATCATTGTCGCGGACTAGTAAAACGTTAAACTAGAGGCAGGGGGAAAAATTACACCACGCCCGCGCTTCCTGTAAAGGGATGCGAGCGTCACCAGGCAGAGCATGACGACGGTCAAGGACATTGCGGCAGCCGTTGGTGTGTCGGTCGCGACGGTTTCCAACGTGCTCAACGAGCGGCCGAACGTCGGGCGCGTGACCCGGCAGAAAGTGTTGCGTGCCGCCAAAAGAATGGGCTACCGACCCAATCGTGCCGCGCAGTCCATGCGCACCGGGCGCACGCGCGCGATTGGCCTGGTACTCCCCGATCTGACTAATCCATTTTTTCCAGAACTCGCGCAAGCCGTTGAGAACACAGCACGCAGCCTCGGGCTGCTGGTCTGTCTCGTCGACAGCCAGGGCAGCGCCGCGGGGGAAGCGGACGGCTTCGCGCTGCTCATGCAGCACGCGGTGGACGGGATCATCTGGTGTCCAGTCGGGCCGCGCCTGCCGCCCTGCCTGCACAACGCCGCCCGGCCGGTGGTCCTGATCGATCGTCCGCGCCCGGGCTTCCCGGTGGTGCATTCGGACTACCTGATGGGGGGGCGGCTCCTGGCGGACTACGCCTTGCGCATGGGGCACCGGTACGTCGGGCTCTTGTCCGGGCCACAGAATCTCGCCAGCGCCCGACAACGGCGCGACGGTTTTGTCGAGGCCTTTCCGCGCGACATCAAAGTCGCCTGGGAGGTGGTGGTTGGTTTCGACGGGATTCTCAACGCGCAAGCCGTGCAAGCACTGCAGCGGCGCGGTAAGGCGACACTGATTGTTGCGGGCAACGACCTGATTGCCATCAGCGCGATCCGCTGTCTGGCGGAAAGTGGCGTGCGCGTACCGCAGGACCTATCCATCACCGGTTTTGACAACATCAGCTGGACGGACGTGGTGACACCGCGCCTGACGACCGTCGCGCAACCGGTTGGCGCCATTGGGGCGAAGGCGGTGCAGTTGATGCAGCAGCGCATGTCAGGTGAGAAGATTGCCAGCCGCCCCACGATTTTCGATGTGGCGCTCATCGAGCGCGACTCGGTCAGGAGGAACTAAATGGCCCATGCAGCCCGCATTGCCGTCGTCGGCAGCGCCAATACGGATCTGACAACCTTCACCGATGTATTTCCGCGGCCCGGCGAGACACTCTTTGGCAAGAGCTTCGACCTCGGGTTTGGCGGCAAGGGCGCCAACCAGGCGGTGGCGGCACGGCTGTGCGGCGCGGAAGTGCTGATGGTCGCCAAGGTGGGCAGCGACCTTTTCGGTGAGGCGACGGTGCGGAATTTCGCCTCCTTTGGCATCGATACGGCCCACGTGCGGATCATCGAAGGCGTGTCGACCGGGGTGGCGCCGATTTTCGTCGAAGCGAACGGCCAGAATCGCATCATCGTGGTGAAGGGCGCGAATGATCGGCTTACTCCGGCGGATGTGGACGCGGCGGCCGACGCGCTGCGACGCGTGGACACCATCATCCTGCAGTTCGAGATCCCGCTCGAGACCATTTACTACACGGTGCGCTTCGCGCGCGCCAACAAGATCCGCTGCATCGTCAACCCGGCCCCGGCGCTGCCAGCGGACCTCGCCAGTCTCAACGGCGCGGACTATTTCATTCCCAATGAGACCGAGGCGGAGCTCATTACCGGCCAGCCGGTGCGCACACCCGCGGAGGCTGCGGCGTGCGCTGCGGGGCTCCTCGCCAGGGGCTTTCAGCGCGTGGTGCTCACCCTCGGTGCGCGCGGCGCGCTGCTGGCGAGCGCTGCCGGCAGTACGCACGTGCCGGCGTTTCCCGTCGCGGCCGTGGACACGAGCGGCGCCGGGGATGCGTTCATCGGCAGCCTCGCGGTGTTCCTCGCCGAGGGCCTGGCCGAGAAGGACGCCATCGCGCGCGCCAATCTCTATGCCGCGATGTCCACCACTGGCGTCGGCACGCAGAAATCATTTCCGCAGCGCGCCGACTTCGAGGGGCAATGGACCCGGCGGCACAGCGAAGCCCGGTAGCAACCGAAGCAACTCAACAGGATCCACCCCATGTTCGTCGTGCATAGCTATTCCCTGGGCGTCGTCTTGTGTGTGATCACCATGTTCTGCTGGGGTTCGTGGGCGAATACCCGCAAGCTCGCCAGCTCGGGCTGGCGCTTCGAGCTTTTCTACTGGGATTACACCCTGGGGGTGCTGCTCCTCACCCTGGTGCTCGGGCTGACGCTCGGCAGTTCAGGCAGTGAGGGCCGCGCCTTCCTGCCCGACCTGTCGCAGGCCTCGGGCGCCAGCATCGGTTCGGCGCTCATCGGCGGCGCCATTTTCAACCTCGCAAACATTCTCCTGGTTGCGGCGATCGAGATCGCCGGCATGGCAGTGGCTTTCCCGGTGGGCATCGGCCTTGCGCTCCTGATCGGCGTGATCGTGAACTATCTTGCCGCCCCGGTCGGCAACGGCGCGCTGCTGGCGGGTGGGGTGGTGCTGGTTACGCTGGCGATTGTTCTTGACGCGGTGGCTTACCGGCGCCTCGCGGGCGGGGCGACCGGAGTCAGCACCAGGGGACTCGTGCTGTCGGTCGCGTGCGGGATTTTCATGGGCATGTTCTACCGCTTCGTCGCCGCCGCGATGTACGCGGACCCCGTGCACGCCGAGATCGGCAAGATGGGGCCGTACGCGGCGGTGTTTGTGTTCGCGGTGGGCGTGTTCCTCAGCAGTTTCATCTGGAACACGTTCGCGATGAGGAAGCCTTTCATCGGCACCCCGGTGGAGTTTGCGGACTACTTCAAGGGTGGTTTCAACACCCACCTCACGGGCATACTCGGCGGCGTCATCTGGGGCGTCGGCATGTCGCTGAATCTCATCGCCTCGGGCCGCGCGGGCTTTGCGATTTCCTACGGGCTGGGCCAGGGTGCGACCATGGTGGCGGCGTTCTGGGGCGTGTTCATCTGGAAGGAGTTTCGCACCGCTCCGGCCGGAACGCCGAAGCTGCTGACGGCGATGTTCGCCTGTTTCTTAAGCGGCCTGGCGCTCATTGTGCTGGCGCGCACTTTATAGAGGAGCCGCATGGGCAGGTCTGCACAGCCGCGCCGCGAGGCACCCGAAAGCCGGGTTGAGCTGCGCGTAGTGGACGCGCCGGCCAATCCCGGCGTACCGCTGAATCTTGAATGGATCGATGAGGTGCGCGTCAACACCAGCGCCGTGGAGCGTCGCGCCGCCACGCTCGTTACCCGGCGCACGGTCAAGAAGGACTGGCAGATCGCGTGGCTCCTGAAGGCTATTACCTGCATGGATCTGACGACTCTTTCCGGGGACGACACGCACGAGCGCGTGCGGCGACTGTGCGCCAAGGCGCGCAGCCCCCTGACCGAGGAGGTCAAAGCGCAGCTGGGGGTTGAGGACCTGCCGGTGCAGGTGGCGGCCGTATGCGTGTATCACCTGTTCGTGGCAACCGCCCGGCGCGCCCTGGAAGGAACGAATATCAAGGTCGCCGCCGTGTCCACGGGATTTCCGGCGGGACTGAATGCCTTCGAGGAGCGCCTGGCGGAAGTTCGCAGCTCGCTCGAGGCGGGTGCCCAGGAAATCGACGTCGTTGTGACCCGCGCGCACGTGTTCGGCGCCGCCTGGCAGCGACTCTACGATGAGGTACGGGCGTTCAAGGCGGCGTGCGGCACTGCGCATTGCAAGGTCATCCTCGGGACCGGGGACCTGGCGACGCTGCGCAACGTCGGCAGGGCGAGTCTGGTCGCCATGATGGCGGGGGCCGACTTCATCAAGACCTCCACGGGTAAGGAAACGGTCAATGCTACGCTGCCGGTGGGCCTGGTGATGACACGCGCCATACGCGAATACGCGGAGCGCGTCGGCATGACGGTGGGCTTCAAGCCCGCCGGCGGCATTCGCACCGCGAAACAGTCGCTCGACTGGCTGACGCTGATGAAAGAGGAGCTCGGGCCTGCCTGGCTGAGCCCGCACTTGTTCCGGCTCGGCGCGAGCAGCATGCTCAGCGATATCGAGCGGCAACTATCCTTTCACGGCAGCGGACGCTACGCCGCCGCCTATCGTCAGCCACTGGCCTGACCTATGCCCAACACGACCCTCGCCGAGAAATTCCGCTCACTGGACTACGGGGCTGCACCGGAAGACCCGGCGGCATCGCTCGCCTGGCTCACGCAGCACCAGCGCCGCTTCCGGCATTTCATCGGCGGGCGCTGGCGGGCGCCCGCGGAGGGCAAGTACTTCGAGAGCCGCGATCCTTCCAACGGGGAGAAGATCGCGGAGGTAGCGTTCGGCAGCGCGGCGGATGTGGACGCGGCCGTGAAGTCCGCGCGCGCGGCGCTGCGTCCCTGGCGGGCACTTGCCCCCCATGCGCGCGCCCGTTTTCTCTACGCGCTCGCGCGGCAGGTGCAGAAGCACTCGCGGCGGCTCGCGGTGCTCGAGAGCATCGATAACGGCAAGCCGATCCGGGAAAGCCGCGACATCGATATTCCGCTGGTGGCGCGGCACTTTTATTATCACGCCGGCTGGGCGCAGCTCCTGGCGCAGGAATTTCCGGGCCACGAGGCGTGCGGCGTCGTCGGGCAGATTATTCCGTGGAATTTTCCGCTGCTGATGCTGGCGTGGAAGATCGCGCCCGCGCTTGCCGCCGGCAACACCGTGGTGCTCAAGCCCGCCGAATTCACCCCGCTCACCGCGCTCGCTTTCGGGGAACTGTGCACCGAGGTCGGCCTGCCGGCGGGCGTCGTGAACATCATCACCGGCGACGGCACGACCGGCGAGGCACTGGTGGCGCACCCAGGCGTGAACAAGATCGCCTTCACCGGTTCCACCGAGGTCGGGCGCGCGATCCGCCGGGCGACTGCAGACTCGCACAAGAAGCTGTCGCTGGAACTGGGCGGTAAGTCCCCGTACGTGGTATTCGAGGACGCGGATCTGGATAGTGCGGTGGAGGGGCTGGTTGATGGCATCTGGCTCAACCAAGGGCAGGTGTGCTGCGCCGGCTCGCGCCTGCTGATGCAGGAGAGCATCGCCGAGCGGCTGACGCACAAGCTCAAGGTGCGTATGGCGAAGTTGCGGGTCGGGTCGCCGCTCGACAAGGCGACCGACATCGGCGCGATCGTCGCCCCGGTGCAGCTGCAGCGCATCGAGGGACTCGTGGCGCAGGGCGTCGCCGAGGGTGCTTCCTGCTGGCAGCCGCAGCTGCCGATGCCGGAACGCGGCCTGTACTACCCGCCCACGCTCTTCACCGATGTCCATCCGACGTCGGTGCTGGCGCAGCAGGAGATCTTCGGGCCGGTGCTCGCGGCGATGACGTTCAGGACACCGGGAGAGGCAGTCGAGCTCGCCAACAACACCGCCTACGGACTTGCGGCCAGCGTGTGGAGCGAGAGCATCAATCTCGCCCTGCAGGTGGCCGCGGGAATCAAGGCGGGCGTCGTGTGGGTGAACAGCACCAACCTGTTCGACGCCGCGTGCGGCTTTGGGGGTTACCGTGAAAGCGGCTTCGGCCGCGAAGGCGGTGGGGAAGGGATGCGCGAGTACCTCGAGCCGACATGGTTCCGCAAAGCGCCACTGCTGCGCGCCAGCGCCGCGGAACCCCGGGGCAAGCCAGATCGCAAGGACGGCAAGCACGGGATGCGTGCCGGGATCGATCGCACGGTCAAGCAGTACATCGGCGGCAAGCAGGTGCGCCCGGATTCGGGCTACAGCTTCGAGTGTCGCAGCGTGAAGGGCGTGCTTCTTGGCGAGGCGCCGCTCGGCAACCGTAAGGACATCCGCAATGCCGTCGAGGCAGCGCGGCGCGCGGAAAAGTGGGGCACGACGAGCACGCACAACCGCGCGCAGATTCTCTATTACGCGGCCGAAAACCTTTCGCAGCGCGGCAAGGACATCACCGCGCGACTGGCGCTGGCGGTCGGGCCTAAGCAGGCGGCGGCGGAAGTGAGGCACGGTGTCGAACGGTTGTTTGGGTATGCTGCCTGGGCCGACAAGTACGAAGGCGTGGTGCACTCCCCGCCCGGCCGCAACATTGCCATGGCCATGAACGAGGCGCTTGGCACCGCGGGGGTGATCTGTCCGCAGCACGCGCCGCTCCTCGGGTTCGTGTCGCTGGTGGCCCCGCTGGTCGCCTGCGGCAACACCGTCGTGGCCGTACCCTCAGAGCACTATCCCCTGATCGCCGGGGACCTCTACCAGCTATTCGACGCGAGCGATGTGCCTGCCGGTGTCATCAACATGGTGACCGGCCGGCCCGGCGAGCTTGTAAAGGTGCTCGCCGAGCATGACGACCTGGACGCGCTCTGGTGCTACGGCACCCGGGAGCTGTGTGCCACGGCCAAGCAACTTTCGGCCGGCAACCTCAAGCAGATCTGGACCAACGAGGGCCGCGAGATCGATTTTTTCAGCGGACCCGGAACGCAGGGGCGCTGGTACCTGGATCACGCCTGCCAGGTGAAGAACATCTGGGTGCCCTACGGCGAGTAGGCTGCCGCGTCGCACGTTCTGAGCACTGCCATGAATCTGAAGCGCTTCCCGCGACATCCGCTCACCTTCGGGCCCACGCCGATCCAGCCCCTGAAGCGACTGAGCGCGCATCTTGGCGGCACAGTCGACCTCTACGCCAAGCGTGAGGACTGCAATAGCGGCCTGGCGTTCGGCGGCAACAAGACACGCAAGCTCGAGTACCTGATTCCCGAGGCGCTGGCCCAGAGTTGCGACACGCTGGTGTCCATCGGCGGCATCCAGTCGAACCAGACGCGACAGGTCGCCGCGGTCGCGGCCCACCTGGGAATGAAGTGTGTGCTGGTGCAGGAAAACTGGGTCAATTACGCCGACGCGGTGTATGACCGCGTCGGCAACATCCAGATGTCGCGCATCCTGGGCGCCGAGGTCCGCATGGACGCTGCCGGCTTCGACATCGGCATCCGTCCGAGCTGGGAGCTCGCCATGGAGGAAGTTCGCCGCGCCGGCGGCAAGCCGTTTGCGATTCCGGCGGGCTGCTCCGAGCATCCACTGGGTGGCTTGGGGTTCGTCGGTTTTGCCGAAGAAGTGCGGGCCCAGGAGGCTGAACTCGGTTTCAAATTCGATTACATCGTGGTCTGTTCGGTCACCGGCAGCACCCAGGCCGGGATGCTGGTTGGCTTCGCTGCCGACGGCCGTGCCGAACGGGTAATCGGCATCGATGCCTCGGCCACGCCGGCGAAAACCAGGGCGCAGATTCTGCGCATCGCACAGAACACCGCGCGACTGGTCGACCTGGGACGCGAGATCTGCGACCAGGATGTAGTGCTCGACCCTCGCTATGGCGGGCCTGCTTATGGCCTGCCCAACGAGGGCACGATGCAAGCCATTCGCCTGTGCGCACGCCAGGAAGGCGTGCTGACAGACCCGGTCTACGAGGGCAAGTCCATGCACGGCATGATCGACATGGTTCGCCGCCGGGAGTTTGCGCCGGGATCAAAGGTCCTGTACGCCCACCTCGGCGGCGTACCGGCCCTCAATGCCTACAGCTTCCTGTTTCGCAACGGCTGAAGACCTGGTCGCGCGCCCTGCCACTCGTGGTCTCACCTCGCACGCTTGTGCTCAGCGCCGGGTTAACCGCGCTGCTGGCGTCGCCTGCCAACTCACAATCCGTCGCGCCGGGGTTGCAGACCGACGTGGTGTTCAGCGAGTACTCCGAGCTCGCGAGCACCCAGGAGCTGGTACGGCGAATGGCTAGTCCGTTGAGCGCACTGCGAGCCACGCAGGAGGCGGCGCACGCGGGTAAGACTCTGCGCGGCCAGCCGGTCGATCTGGCGGGTGAGCGGTTTTCCATCTACGTGCCCCCCGATTCGCGCCGGCGCCGCTATTCGCTGCTGGTATTTGTGCCGCCCTGGCCGCGGGCAGAGGTGCCCGCGCAATGGATTCCGGCCCTGGATCGCCATGACATGATTCTGGTCAGTGCCGCCAGATCAGGTAACGACGCCAGCGCCGTGGAACGCCGTGAGCCGTTGGCATTACTCGCGGCACGCAACGTGATGGCGCAATACGCCGTCGATCCGCAACGCGTCTATATCGGCGGCTTCTCCGGTGGCTCACGCGTCGCCCTGCGGCTCGCGCTCGGATATCCCGAGCTCTTTCACGGCGTGCTGCTCAACGCCGGCAGCGATCCGATCGGCAACGCGGATGTGCCGCTGCCGCCCGCGGACCTGTTCCAGCAGTTTCAGGACTCGATGCGGCTCGTGTATGTCACCGGTGAACGTGACGAGGCGCACCTGGTTGATGATGCGCACAGCCGTCAGTCGCTGGAGAAATGGTGTGTATTCGACGTGGACACGCAGAGTGAGCCGCGCGTGGGCCATGAGCCAGCGGATGCATCAGCTTTCGCCCGCGCACTGGATGCCTTGCTCAGGCACGCGGCAACCTCGCCGGCCCGGCTTGCCGATTGCCGCGCACGCATCGCCGCTCAGCTGAGCCGCGATCTGCAGCAGGTGGAAGCTGCATTCACGCGGGGTGACACGGCTGCCGCGAAGCGACTGCTGGGCGGACTCGACACGCGCTACGGCGGCCTGGCCGCGCCGCGCAGTGTTGAACTCGCAAGCCAGTAGAAATGCTCACAGCGCGGGCCGCGCAGTCTTGCGCATCGGCACGAAGCGGATGGTGAGCCCGCCCGGCAGCGGATAGTCAATCGCCGGCTGCGGGACATAGCCGCACTGTCCGTAGAGCCGCATGCCTGGCAGCGTTGCCATCGTCTCGAAGCATGAGAATCCGGCTCGCAGCGCGTCCGCTTCGCAACGCGCGAGCAGCGCGCGCCCGATCCCGTGACGGGCGTGCGCCGGGTCGACGAAGAATGCCCTGATCCTGGCCGGATCGGATTGTGGATCGAGCAGGGTCTCGTCCCGTTCGGCACGGGCGTCGCTGCCAAACAGGGTGCGCCGCCGGCCCCAGCCCCCGCAGGCGACGACCTCCCGGGCTGGCGTTTCTGCGACGAAGAGTGTCCCGTCGCGGATGAGCGCGGTATCGACGCCGAAAGCGCCCGTCAGTGCGGCGTCGAGCTGCTCGCGCGTGTAGTCCGCCGCTGCCAGCCCGTGTGCAGAGCGCGCAATCAGCTCACGGATTGCCGGCACGTCGTCCAGGGTTGCCAGTCGCAACGTGTAATTCACAAGGCTACTTTGCGGCACAAGCGCCCCAAGGGCTCACTCCCGCTGCAGGTTGCGCCTGCAGCGGGAGTGAATCACTTGCGAACGGCGATCTTAGAACTTCGCGTCAAGTCGCA
>Ga0070733_10000324_pt1 | contig 40429 bp, 27 predicted proteins | sample Coa_R1_9_FD_66450 | JGI IMG/M metagenome (GOLD analysis project Ga0070733, IMG submission 66450) | Surface soil microbial communities from Centralia Pennsylvania, which are recovering from an underground coalmine fire - Coalmine... | ecosystem: Environmental > Terrestrial > Soil > Unclassified ... | reverse complement strand
CCCTTTGAAGTCCGTTGGGGCAAGACAATGCTTCCCGCTGGCGAATATCGCTTTCAGGTGCTGGCGGGCGGAGGCTTCCTTACCGCCATCAATGCGGTCGGCGGCAAGACGAGCGCACTCGCAGTGCCCATCGCCGTGGATGAGGTGGCCTTTTCTGCTGCCGACTCTCTGTTGCTCACGAAGGACGGCGGGAAGAGATCCTGAAACGCAGGGAGGAACAAAAACGGCAGACCCTCTATGAACGGTTCGAGTACAATCGCGCGCAACGCAACCAAGCAACCCGGTTGCTCGCTGCGCCCAACCACAACGCCAATGCCGCGCCCAGCGCGGTCGGAACCACAATAACCGGTGAACCGGATGCCTCAAACCGTAACTAAGTTTGACTCCCAGTCGCTCTCATTTGCGCTGAAGACGGACAGTCGTGCTTTTCCATACAGTTCGCTCCGTATCCCACCATGCGGGGAGACTCGTGTGTTTTCTTGAATGACGTGCCGCAATCGGGGCAAGCAGGGACAGCCTCCCCGGGCTTTATCCAAACATGCGGGACGTAGACTATCTGACCCAGCGTGTTGTCTTCCCATTCCTGCCACTCGCCGAAATGCACACGTGAATTATCCTCTCCGGGGCTGGGAATGCTCCAAATAATCCTCATGCGTTTGCAGTTGTCGTTCCTGTGAGCGAGGAGCATTCGCGCCGCAGCCCGAGATTCAGGCGAACCAATCGGAAAATCCTCAGGCTTCATGCACCGTCACCACCAACGTGAATGATTTCCGTTCGTCCCCCTTCCCAAAGGATTCTCTGTGGTGGAGGCAATGGTTCCTTTCCGTCATATCCGATGCACTCGATTCGGAGGGTGATTACGATTCCCGAATCCCATTCTGAACGGTCTAAAAGAATCCGAGCCGCCGCTCTCGATTCTGAAGAACCAATCGGAAAGTCGCTAGGTTTGGGTAGGCTTTTCATCGAGATTGCGGTCGGCTTGGACGTAATAGATGTCGTCAGTTCTGATTAATCATCGCGTTCATTCCGACATCAGAAGGCCGAGCCGCTGTACTTCTTCTAAACTTCTCACAATATTCTCTCCGCGATAAGTCTCGCCATCGGGCCACATTTGCTTAATGTAGATTGTGACGCCATGACTGTCGGGTTCGCCCCAGTGACGACGAATCACTTGCACGATGCTGCCATCCGGCACTTGGTAGCGATGGAGAGTATCGGGTGGTTCAATTACAGGAGGCTGGCCTGAAAAAAAATCGGGAATTCCCGTCATGACCATTACGAAGGCATTTTCCTCCTCGATGCTCGCCCTTCGTTCGATCTCTGCCCGCGCTGCTGCTCGCGATTCGGCGCTCCCTAACGGATAATCCTCGGGACGCAGTGCATTCGGTAAACTTTTAGGAATTTGGCTCATTCCTAGGGAACCAGGCGGGCAAAGTACCGTCTCGGGCGTAGGCTTCCAATTCCTCGCTCGTCATTCGCTCAAACGCTTGGGAGATGGTCTTGTCTTCAAATTCGATGGCCTGACGCGGTCTCCCTTCCGTGCGGTCGGCAATCTCTCTGGCGGCCTGCACGTTGCCGCGCACCGCATCCCGTACCTGAGCCACAGCAATCAACTCCGCCCAAGTGCGCCCTTCGGGATCGTTCGGGACCGACTCTTCCAGCTTGTTTCTGTATGCAGCTGATAGTGTCTTGCTCTTTGGTCTCCCGCCTGGGTTTCCGCTCTGCCCTTTCTTCCATTGGTAAGGTTTTCCCACGTCCGGGCTGGGGCCTCGAAAGCCTGTTCTTTGCTTCTTTTCAGGCAACTCTTGCGCGGTCATTAGACCCTCTTCCTTTCTGAACTGTTCCCGTGAGAAGCCTAGGCTTCAAGCCCATTTCCGAGAGTCGCTCCAGCGCGACCGCCACAAACGCTGGTTCAATCTCCATTGCGAAGCAGCGCCGACCGGTGCTTTCGGCGGCACAGAGATGGGTTCCTGATCCCGAAAACGGCTCATAACACACGTCTCCTGGCTGTGTGTGTAGGCGAATGGGAGTGACAAAGAGGTCTAAAGGCTTCTCAGTTGGGTGGCGAGATTCGACTCCTGGCAGGACCGGAACATCGATCTGCCAGACGGTCGTAGGAAACTCCCCGGAATTGCGCTTTGGCTTGTTGCCTTGCTTCCATCCGAAAAAGCACGGTTCGTGTTGCCACATGTAGAACGAATGAGTCAGCACGGGCTTGTTCTTCACCCAGATGATTTGTTGGTGAACGAGAATCCCACAATTACGCATGGCCTTCTCAACTTCAATCTGCCGCTGCGAAGCGTGCCAAACATAGATGGCAGCATCGGGCTCACAAACTGCGAGAGCTTGCTGGAGAAACGCTTCGTAGAAGGGGCCGAGTGGTTCGGACTTCTGCTTATCGGCGTATCTTCCCTTCCAGTCCTTGTTCTTGCCATCCGAGAAATCCTTGGAGGGATGGTTCTTCGCATCGTAGGAGACGAGATACGGAGGATCTGTAGCGCACAGCTTTGCAGTCTTTCCATCCATGAGCACCGAAACATCCCCATCGCTGCAACTATCGCCACACATCAAACGGGACTGCCCGATTTCCCAAATCTGACCACGAGCAGTTCCCCACTTCCTCTGTAATTCGGCGGCCTGGTCGATTTTTGGCTCTGGCGCTGAAAGTTCGTCTTTACGAAATTCTTTTAGCAGCGTGTTGAGTTCGTTTTCATTCCAGAATTGTTTGAGGTCTACGTCGAGCGACGCGAGTACTTCGGGATTGCACTCAAGGTCAATTTCCCCGACGCGGTTATCGGCAATCGCCAGCTCCCTAGCCTTCTTGTCTCGCTTGAGGTCGAGGTCACCACGTTGTACAGCGACAAGCGATGAGCCGTCGGATTCGATCACGGCGATGGATTTCATTCCCGCAGCGCGAGCCGCCTCAACAGTCTTGTTCCCCCAATCACGCGATCATGGCGGTCCACAACGACCGAACGTCCTGCGCCGTACTTTTCGAGGGACTCCCCGAGTAATTCCCTCCCCCGCTTAGTTCCCTTATTCGCGTTATCCTCATCAAGGAGCAGCTGCGCGATGGGAACCATGCGGACTTTCGGCTTCACGACACGGCTCCGCACTGCTGGAACGAAAACTGTAGTGACTTTTGTAGTGACCCTGCGTGCAGCCGCATATATATATGTACATCCAGGCACAACCTCTTCGAGGAAATAAGTCTTGCGGATGCAACTGGATGATTGAAAACACAGGGTTTACGGAAGCTAACGAGCCTGCCTTGGGCGCAGGAGATCTCCGGTTCAAATCCGGACGCCCCGACCAATTCTATCTGAGCACCGTGAACGAGTTTTTGCAGTTTCCCTTGCGTCAAACAGATTCTGTTCCCAGTTATGCAGTCTAGTTTCTCGTGAGAAACGCATCATCTTCCATGACTGACGGGATAATGACATCAACGTTGCCGACAATTGTGCGGCGTCGCCCCACGCTTATGCGCGTAGACACGACGTCAGTGAAGAAGTAGCGCATACACATCAGTTTGTTCGTAGCTTCGGAATAAAAGTGGAGAGCCATCGGGCGCAAGACCGCTCCAGAAACCAAAGACGCCAGCAATCCGAAAGGGCAGATCAATTACTTTCTCCAATTTGCCATCAGGGACGTGTACCCGAATAATCATGGGTTCGGGGCTGGCAAAAGTGTTGCAGTACACATATTGCGAGTCCGCCGACCAAGCCGGGTAGTCCACCTTGCTTTTTGTGAGCGGCATTCGTTTTCCGGTTTGAAGGTCAAGGAGCGTCAACAAGGGAGCGCCCGCAGTAGATTGCGCTACCAGGTACCGTCCATCCGGTGAAACCAGCGGCGCGTAGAGGTCATCCGCGCCGGGTATTTTTTCCGCTCGTCTGGTCTGAAGGTCGACACGGTAAATCGAAATGTCTTGATTCTCTCCATAGGGGTCACGCCCGAAAAAGATGGCTCCTCCATCGTGTGACCAGCTCGCGCTTGTTTGTGCGTGTGCTTCAGAAACAACCGGGGCAGCGCTCCCTCCATCCATAGGGATAGTGCGAATGGTTGGCAATTCGCCGAGCTTTCTGGATACGAACAGGATGCGTTTCCCGTCGGGGGACCATCGCGGGTTGGTGACGCGGAGTGGGGGAAATGTCAGCTGGAGCTGTTCACTCCCGTCGGTCCGCGCACGCCACAGGGTTCCTTCCGGAAAAGTCACATAAGTCATCCACTTGCCGTCGCGGGTGAAATCTACATGATCGGCCGACAAACCTTTTGCAAACTGGACGAACTCTCTCCGCACAGCGTCATATTTCTGAAGCTCGCCGGAAATCACCGTTCCAAGCGCAAAAACTCTTGCGCCGTCTCGGCTGGGAAGAGGACGTGAATAATTAATGGGGCCGGCCGTTAATTGGACGGGCTCGCGGCGCGTCCGATGGAGCCAATCGGTTTTTTCCTCCGTTGCCCAGAGATCGAAGACTCCATCCCGCCGCGACGCGAAAATATAAAACCGTCCATCCGAAGTCCATTCTCCATAACCTTCCGCAGGCGCTCCGGCCCAGTGAAAGTCCAATGGATGAAGATCGCGTCCGCTCGCGCCAACCTCCCAAATGCTCATCGCCGCCTGCGGCCCCTGAACGGTGAAGCGAATTCGTTGATCATCGGGCGACCATCGCGGATGGACAACGTTTCCTGCCGCCTTTGCCACGGTGCGCTCGCCAGTCCCGTCCTTGGAGGCAATCTGAAGGAGGTCGCCTCTGGCGAAGGCCAATGAATTCCCGTCAAAGGACCATGCAGCATCATCCGCGACGATATCGGCTATCCGGCGCGCGGGACCGCCGATTACGGGTTCGACCCACAAACCAGGAGTTTGGCCCTCACGCATTTCCGCGCGGAAAGTACCCAAGAACATCGTCCCGTCCGGAGAGATATTCTCGATCAAGGCGTCCGGCGAAATTCCAGTGACGGCAGTATTCTCATTGCCGTTTAAGAGTATCTGTCTGAATTGGTAACCTTCTCCGAAGTTGAATTCGCTGTAATACAGTCGCGAACCATCCGACAAGAGATTTCCCGGAGACCATGCATGGCCAGAACTACTGAGCTTTACGATTCGTGTAACGCGAAGGGCGGCCGTAACGGGCCTGATGAGATCTACCGCCACAAGGAGGATGGCGATAACAACAATCACCGCAAGGATCCGCAACCCGCGCGACAATTTGCGAAGCTGCACACGCGGTGTCGCGTCGCTGGACGACGCGATCTCCTCCGCCGCACTCTTCGCTTGTATCCCGCCGGCCTCGCGTGACGAATCAATTTCATGTGCGTGACTGACAGACTGGGTAGACACAGGGGCCTGCTGGACAGGTGCGATGAATCGGTATCCTTGCCTGGGGACGGTTTCAATAAAAATGGGGTTATCGGCCGAATCGTCCAGGGCGAGTCGAAGCCGTTTGATGGCACCATTCAGTCCGAGATCGAAATCTACATGGACACCACTTGGCCAGAGCTGTCTTGTCAGTTCCTCGCGGGTTACTAGTTCTCCGGGCCGCTCCAGGAGAATTTCCAAAATCCGGAGAGGCTGCTCCTGGAGTCGAACTCGTCTACCCTGTTTGTGGAGTCTCCGGCTCCCAGTATTAAGCTCGTAGAGTCCGAACTTGATTAAGCCGGGTGCCATAGTGGTTTGCAAACTCTAGCAGCTTATTCTAGGGCGGGCCACAAAATCCGACAATGCCATATTTTACAGATACTTAGCTCGCCACATCGATTCCATATCGTGCCCTTTGACTAGAGCATTTCCTCCGCGCGAAACTTCAGTTCATAGAACTGTAACTGACAAGAGTGGCTTTCCCTAGACCAGTGGAGGACAGGAATGAAACAAAAACTAATCATCGCGGGCTTGACATTCATATTGACTGCACTTCTTGCAGCGGATGTATCGGCTCAGGATTGGGGAAACCCTTGGGGATCGCAGACAAAGTTAAGTTACATTGACCACTCCACGAAGAGGGTGGAGCAGATTACGGGAAATTGCGACTGGATAATATGGGACGCAACCATCGATTTTGGACCGCCCATCAGCGATCCAGATCCGACCTGCAAGCCAACCTTGAGTCGGACAGTGACCCGGGCCGATGTGCTTGGACAAGGGCTTGGGTATTCCTTCGAGCATAAGGGGAAACTGATATTTCTGTTTGGAGATACTTTTGGCGCCAACGTGGGAGACGGAAATGGGAACGCCTACTACCCCACCTGGACAAGTGTGCAGAACACATTCCAATACCAGGCTGGAGATACGATGGCGTGGAGCTCGACGCGGCAGCCCAAAGACGGACTGCTGATCAATTATTTTCTGACCAGCGATCAATCACACGCGCTGCTGGTGCAGCCGATGTACGCGACCCCGCGATGTTTCCCCGACGGAACATGCGGAACGGCGCTCCCCATGGGACCCGATGATATTCCCAATTCCGGGATTAGCCTGGATGGACAGATGTACATCATCGCCAGTAGTGGATCGATGGTCACTAGTTCGGGGGGCGATTACACTAAGAACTACTCGGTGGTTTCCAAATTTGATGAAAACGCCGGAACATTTTCTGCCGGACGAACTATTTCCAGCGTCGCGGACGGCGGACATTTCGTTTACCTCTCGTTACGCGAAATCCCGCGCGATGCGAATGGCTGGGACCAATTTTTTGGAGAACCATTTGTCGCGGTATTTGGAGTCGGCGAATACGGGAAGAGCAATATTTATCTTTCGTTGGTTCCCAAAAATAGTTTTGAGAGCGGAGCAGGGACGGTTTACTTCACCGGGCTCGATTCATCCGGGTTACCTACCTGGGGTCCGGATGACGGCGCAAGCGACGTGCCGGTGGTGTCCGACTTGGACCCCAGCCACCCCACGATCACCAATCTGTCCGTGGTTTACTCCCGGGAGGTTGGACTCTGGCTTATGACTTTCGGCGGAGGGAGACAGCCGGGGCCACAAAGGGTGAACACTGCGGGCGTCTATTTTTCGTATGCGAAAGAGCCCTGGGGGCCGTGGGCAACTCCACAACTGATTTTGAACGATTGCCGGGACAATGCTGCCGGCAATTATATTTTCTACTATGCGAAAACTGCCCTAGACAATGACTGCCCTGCAGCCCTGCCCGGGGTCACGACATTTCCCGCCTCCGCCGGCCCCGCGGGGCCGACCATTGGCCCGCAGGACCCAGTGACTGGAAACGACCCGGCAACGACGCGTGGCGGAGGCTTTGCACCCGAAATGATCGAGCGGTTTATCGAAGTGCAAGGCGACACGCTGAAGATTTATTACACGCTTTCGACGTGGAATCCTTACGCGGTGATCGAGATGGAATCTGATTTTACGATTAGCCGCGGGGATCCAGACTGAATGTGAATCTGGAGGGAAGGGTTTTCTCGCCTTTGAGAATTGGGATACCCCACAAAAGTTGAGCTGGGCGCCGAAGAGCTCCTGTCCGTGAGTGATGAATTCTCAATCAAAGAACCGCCCACCAAGTCTTGATGTGTTTTCACTTGACTTGAAGGTTCAGCCCGGCGCACGATACCGCGCAACAACTATGAGGCCTAGTTGAAGGTTCGCGTTCTGCGAGTCGTGGGTGCGAGCAGGGCGGTGAAAACTATCCGGTCATTTTTTCTCGCTTCGGCTCGTATATCGGTCGATTTGTCTCAAATGGTAGTGTCGGCATCTCTCCTTCTTATTCCAATCTTTCATTCCAAGGCATCTTTTATCAGCTCGGAAATCAGGAACTGTGTTTCCGTCGTCCGAAAGCCAGCCATTCGGGAGAAACCATATGCAATTTACGGGCAAGACCTTCAATTTTAACTTCCGTTCAATTCGATTCCTGCTGGGGGCGGGTGTTGGCGCGGCAGCGCTGACTGCGTGTCTATTTTTGTTGATGCGCGCAGGAATGGGGCGCCCGGCTGCGCCGGGAAGCAACGCCAGAACAGTGGGAGAAGTGTCTCCAGTGCCCAGCGGACCGCGGCAGCCAATTTTGAAACCCGTGGCCAGTGGCGCGCAGGATGCGAAGGCCGCTGTGCCGGCACATAAGACTCGGAAAGCCGCGCCTGTGAAATCGAACGTGGCACAGACGAAGGCACCCGTGGGCACCGCAACGCAATCCACGGCAAAGGTTGCACCAAAGCTCGACATTCAAGTGCGGCCAACGAATTCGCAGGCGGCGGAGCCGGATGGAAACAAGAATAGCTATGTGATGCAAGCTGACGGAGGTAATGCGAGCGGCGAAAATGGGGACGATCCCAAGAGTCACTCCACCTATTTCTATTATCAGCGCGCATATCCGAATGCCCAAACACCTCCTGGCGCGAGGCAGAATTCACTGGCGCAACTGGACTCCATGATTGCGCAACAGCGCGCGCTGGGGCTACTTCCACCTGCCGATGCGCCTGTGCCGCCCCCCTTGGGCTGGCCTGAACCAGCCGCGTGGACCAACATCGGCCCCCAGCCAGTAACAAATTCGGCGGGAGGAGCGAACTTCGGCAATCCGGCGTCCACGGGACGTGTGACCGCAATTGCCGTGGATCCAAATTTGCCCTCCACGGTGTTTCTCGGCGCGGCGACTGGCGGCGTGTGGAAATCCACCGACAGCGGCACCACCTGGAATACAACTTTTGACAATAACAAGTCTCTGGCCATCGGTGGGATAGGCATCGCTCCTTCGTCTGCGACAGCTGGAAATCCCAGCCAAACGATCTACGTGGGGACAGGTGAAAACAATTTCTCTCTGGACAGCTATTACGGCGCGGGCATTTATAAGTCCACGGACGGTGGTGCTACATGGACTCAACAGTGCAGCGGAATGGCAGGTGGAGTGGCTGTCAATTTCTGCTCGCCCATTGGGCCGATTCCGTTTCAGGGAGGCGGGTTTATAATCGGCGCTATCGCGGTGAATCCCGCCGACGCGACGATAGCCGATGCGGCAGTGGTCGATTTTTTCAACAATGCAAATTCTGGAATTTACCGCACGACAAACGGCGGCACACTTTGGACGCTGATCGCCTCCGCCAGCGGCGCGGCAGGAAACGGCGTGGTCTGGAACCCGACGGATCCCACAGTAGTTTATGCAACGCTGGGTGGATTCTCCGGCACAGGCGCGTTTGGCGTGTACAAATCATCCGATAGCGGCGCGACTTTCACAAAACTTACTGGCAATGGCGTGCCAAATAACAATCTGCCGACAAGCAACCTTGGCCGCGCCGAACTTGCCGTCGCGCCCAGCAATGGGAGCGAGGTTTTTGTTGCAATCAACAACATCAACACCTCGAGCTTGCTGGGGCTCGCAAAGTCAACGGATGCGGGGGCCACCTGGACGTTCACAGCCCCCAGTTCGCTGCCATCGCTTCCGAATTTCTGCAATGGCCAGTGCTGGTATGACATGGCTCTGGCGGTGGACCCCAACAATGCGAGCATCGTTGTCCTTGGCGGGTCCGCTTTTACGAATAACAGCAGTACGATCTTCCGCAGTACCGACGGCGGCTCAACGTGGGTGGACATCACGACCGGCGCTACGGCAGTTCGACCGCACGTGGATACGCATGCCACGACGTACGCGAATCTGGGGGGTGGCAACAGCCGTCTCTACACAGGCGATGACGGCGGAATTTGGTTTTCAGATAACCCCGCAGCAGTGGCCCCCATCACCTGGAAGACGGGAAATAACGCCAATCTCGTGATCACCCAGTTTTATCCGGGGCACACGACTCATCCTACGGATACCAATTTTGATTTGGGCGGCACGCAGGACAATGGGACGGAAAAGTTCTCGGGCAGTCTGGCTTGGGATCACGTCGCTTGCGGAGATGGTGGCTATACCGCGATTGATCCGAACATACCGTCAACACTTTATGCCGGCTGTCAGAATCTATCACTCCTCAGGTCACCTTTGAACGGAGTTGCAGGATCCTGGTCATCGATAATCAATGAGATCGGCACAAGTGGCGACCGATCTTTGTTTATTCCGCCATTGGCGCATGACAATATTCAAAGCGGAGTTTTATACTATGGGACGTTTCGAGTCTGGCAGACGGTCAATTTTGGAAATAATTGGACGGCAATTTCTCCGGACCTGACCGGAGGCAGTCTTAATGATGACGTAACTTCGATCTACGCTTCCGACACCGATTCCAATACCGTTTATGCGACCACCTCGAATGGACGGATCTGGCGCACCACAAATGCGCTCGCGGGCGCGGGGGCGGTTTGGACCAATTTAACGAGTGCGCCGCTACCTCCCCGATATATCTCACAAGTCAAGACTGACCAGAAGAATGCGAATATCGCCTATCTAGCCTTTTCCGGATTTAGCGGCTTCTCTGACGTTGTAGGGCATATTTTCCAGACGACCAATGGCGGGACGACCTGGGTTGACATCAGCGGAACTGGTGCGGGCGCACTCCCAAATACACCGGCCAATGCCATTGCGCCCAACAATACCGGGGCACCGTTGAACCTCAATGATGTATTTCTAGCGACGGACATTGGTGTTTTTGAGTGCACGACCCCCGCGGCTTCACCCGCCTGCCAGACCTGGACACCATTGACGGGCTTGCCGACGGTTCCTGTTACGGACCTGGCCCTGCGCCAGAATTCAGAGGAATTGCGCGCGGTGACTCATGGCCGCGGCGTGTGGGACATGCTGGTTCCTGGAATCAACCCATCGGGGTTCCTTCTTGTGACTTCGATTTCGCCTTCGAGCGCCGCAGTGGGCAGTGGTACGGTTCCGTTGACATTTATAGGAAATGATTTCGGAGTGCCCTCAGGGACACCCCAAATCCTTGTGGACGGTGCGGACCCTGGGGTGACGAATATTGTGGTGTCATCCGCGAACCTGATGACGGCGACGCTGCCGGCAAGTGTCACGGCCAGTCCGGGCTTACACCAAATCACAGTGATGCAGCCCGGTCACGCAAATAATCCAAGTAACCCGACCAGCCCAATGCCATTCGGTGTGACAGGCCCCGCGTCCACGCTCAACAGTATTGCTCCGACACAAATGTTGGCGAACAGCGCCCCATTCCCGTTGACTTTAAATGGTCTCAATTTTGAGTGCCAGAGCGTCCCCGCTCGAACGATCGTGCAATTCGGAAAGGCAGTGCTGAACCCGACGACTTGCAGCGGGAGTTCATTGACCGTCACCGTGCCCACGAACCTGATCAATACGGCCGGCGTTGTTGCTGTGTCGACATTCAATCCCGGGCCCGGTGGAGGGTTGTCGGGAGCCCAGATTTTTACTGTAACCGTTGCAAACGTCGGTCTGGCCCCCTCGCCCGTTCCGTTCGGTAGCCAGGCGCAAGGCACAACCGGTGCGCCGGTGACGATTACCGTGTCCAATACAGGCAATGGTGCAGCGACATTGGGGGCAGGCACACCTGTGACGTTCACAGGCGCCAATGCGAGTGACTTCGCCATCGTGGGCGGAACGACTACCTGCGTGGCAGGTTTTGTGTTGGTGGCCAATACCGGCTCGTGCGTCATCAATGTGACCTTCACTCCGGGAGCGACCGGTGCGCGAACTGCGCAGATCAATGTGACCGACAATGCTCCGGGCAGCCCACAAGCTGACACACTCAACGGCACAGGAACGGGAACGATTGGGCTGGCTCCGGCGCCCGTGCAGTTCGGCAACCAGGCGCAGGGGACGACGAGTGCTGCGATGACGCTTACCTTGTCGAACTCGGCCGCGTCTTCGGTCACACTGGCGGCAGGCACACCTGTGACCATCACAGGCGCCAATGCCGGTGACTTCGCCATTGTGGGTGGCACCACAACTTGTACCGCGGGTTTCGTGCTGGTAGCGAACACCGGATCGTGCGTAATCAACGTGACGTTCACTCCAACGGCAACCGGCGCACGAACGGCGACGATTAATGTTGCCGATAATGCCGCGGGCAGCCCGCAATCCGACACGCTCAATGGCACGGGAATTGTGGCCAACGTGACCATGGCGCCTTCGCCTGTACCATTCGGCAATCAGCAACAAGGCACCACCAGCGCGGCAACGACGATTACCGTGTCTAATACGGGCACGGCTCCAGCCACCCTAGGGGCAGGCACACCGGTGACCATCACAGGCGCCAATGCAGGTGACTTCGCGATCGTGGGCGGGACGACAACCTGCGTGGCAGGTTTTGTATTGGTGGCCAATACGGGCTCGTGCGTAATCAATGTGACCTTTACTCCGAGCGCCACGGGAGCGCGAACCGCACAAGTCAATGTTGCCGACAATGCTCCAGGTACCCCCCAGACGGACACTCTCAACGGCACTGGAATTTTGGCTAACGTGACCATGGCACCTTCGCCGGTTCCGTTTGGCAACCAGGCGCAAGGCACCACCAGCGCGGCAATAACGGTTACCGTGTCCAATACGGGTAATGCTCCAACCACTTTGGGGGCTGGCACACCTGTGACCATCACGGGCGCCAACGCGGGTGATTTCGCCATAGTTGGCGGAACCACGACCTGCGTGGCCAACTTCGTCTTAGTGGCCAACACCGGCTCGTGCGTAATCAACGTGACTTTTACTCCAAGCGCCACGGGAGCGCGAACCGGCACGCTCAATGTTGCCGACAATGCTCCTGGCACTCCGCAAACCGACACGCTCAACGGGACTGGAACTTTAGCCAATGTGACCCTGGCACCATCGCCCGTTCCGTTTGGCAATCAGCAGCAAGGCACCACCAGCGCGGCTACGACCATCACCGTTTCCAACACGGGGACGGCGCCAGCAACTCTGGGGGCCGGCACACCTGTGACCATCTCTGGTGCGAATGCGGGTGATTTCGCCATCGTCGGCGGAACGACCACATGCGTGGCCAACTTCGTCCTAGTGGCCAACACCGGCACCTGCGTCATCAACGTTACTTTCACTCCGAGTGCCACGGGAGCAAGAACCGCGCAGATCAATGTTGCCGACAATGCTCCGGGCACACCGCAAACCGACACTCTCAATGGGACGGGAACATTGGCCAATGTCACGCTGGCACCTTCGCCGGTTCCGTTCGGGAGCCAGCAACAAGGTACGACCAGCTCTGCGGTGACGATTACGGTTTCAAACACCGGCACAGCGCCCTCTACCCTGGCGGCGGGAACACCGGTTACGATCACGGGCGCGAATGCGGGTGATTTCGCCATCGTCGGCGGAACGACTACCTGCGTGGCCAACTTCATCCTGGTGGCCAACACCGGCGCTTGCGTAATCAACGTGACCTTTACTCCAAGCGCCACTGGAGCGAGAACGGCACAGGTCAATGTTGCCGACAATGCTCCAGGCAGCCCGCAAACCGATACGCTCAACGGCACCGGCACGTTATCCGCCGTGGGGCTGGCTCCATCGCCTGTACAGTTTGGAAATCAGCGCGTTGGGACTACGAGCGGCTCATTGACGGTGACGGTATCCAACACTGGAAACGTGGCGGCTACTTTGACGGCAGGCACGCCAGTGACAATCACTGGTGCGAATGCGGCTGACTTCGCCATCGTGGGCGGAACTACCACCTGCGTGGGAAGTTTCGTTCTGGTGGCCAACACCGGTTCTTGTGTAATCAACTTGACGGTTACGCCCTCTGCATTGGGAGCGCGAACTGCACAGGTCAACGTGGCCGACACCGCTCCAGGCAGTCCACAGTCGGACGCCCTGAATGCTACGGGCACGGCTCCGGCAGTTACGCTCTCTACCAACAGCATTCCCTTTGGCAACCAGGGAATCAACACGACGAGCGCGGTAACCAACGTCCAAGTGAGCAACACCGGGACGGCCACACTCAACGTGGCCAGCTTTACGCTTACTGGAACTGACACGACGCAATTCGTCCTGACGGCCGCCACTTCCGGGACTCAGTGCAATCTTGCCGCGGCGTTTCAGGTTCTCGCCGGGGCGAATTGTTCCTTCGGCGTGAAATTTGCGCCGACCACGGTCGGGGCCAAGGCCGCATCAGTGAATGTGAATGATGACGCGACAGGCTCACCACAGCAGGTCTCACTTACCGGCACAGGAGCCGTGGCGGCGGTGGTCCTTAACCCTGCGCCATTTACCTTCCCCAACCAGCGGGTTGGCACGACCAGCGCTGCGACCATGATCACTGTGTCGAATGGAGGCGCGGCGCCATCTACGCTTGCAGCCGCGAATCCGATTACATTTACGGGCGCGAACGCGGGTGACTTCGCGATCGGCGCGGGCACCACGTGCGTCGCAAACTTTGTGCTGGTGGCGAACACCGGCTCTTGCGTCGTCAACGTGACCTTCACTCCTGGAGCCACAGGTGCGCGTACCGCCACGCTCAATATTTCCGATGACGCTCCCGGCAGTCCGCAGACGGGCGTGCTGAACGGCACTGGAACGGCCCCGGCAGTGACACTCAACCCGAATAATATTCCGTTCGGGAACCAGAACATTAATGCGGCGAGCGGCGTGACCAACGTCCAGGTGAGCAATACGGGCACCGATACGCTCAACGTTGCAAGTATTAGTCTGGCTGGTGCCAACTCAAATCAATTCACGCTGACCGCGGCGACCAGCGGAACACAATGCAATCTCGTGGCGGCGTTTCAAGTGACGGCTGGGTCGAATTGTTCCTTTGGCGTGAAATTTGCGCCGGCCACGGTTGGCGCCAAGGCCGCAACGGTGAATGTGACTGACGATGCTGCGGGCAGCCCGCAGCAGGTTACGCTTAGCGGGACAGGCACGGCGGCAGTGATCGCGCTGGCTCCATCGCCGGTTCCGTTTGGTAGCCAACAACAGAGCACGACGGGCGCTGCGGTGACGATCACCGTAACCAACACCGGCACAGCTGCGGCCACGTTGACGGGCACACCGATCACCATCACGGGTGCGAACGCGGGTGATTTCGCGGTGGTGCCCGGCACAACTACCTGCACGGCAAACTTTGTTCTGGTGGCTACGACGGGAGCTTGCGTCATCAACGTGACGTTCACTCCAGCAGCAACAGGTGCGCGAACGGCGACGCTTAACCTCGCAGATGACGAGCTCGGCAGCCCTCAGACCGACGTGCTCAATGGCACAGGCACGCTGCCGATGGTGGCCTTCAATCCGTCACCCGTAGCCTTCGGCAACCAAAGGGTTGGGACCACCGGCGCTGCGGTGACGGTGACGGTGACGAACAACGGCAATCAGGCAACCACGTTGAGTGGCGCGCCCGTGACCATTACGGGCGTTAATTCGGCTGACTTCGCGTTGGCCCCCGGCACCACCTGCGTGGCCGCCTTTGTGCTGACTGCAGGCGGCGGCTCCTGCGTGGTTAAGATCACGTTTACGCCTGGCGCGGTGCTGGCGCGCACGGCCAATCTCAATATTTTCGACGACACTCCAGGGAGTCCGCAGTCGGACATCCTGAACGGAACCGGCACGATCCCGAATGTGACCCTGAGCCCATCGCCAGTACCCTTCGGGGGCGTGAACGTAGGTTCGTCAAATCAAATGGTCGTGATGGTTACAAATTCCGGGACAGCTCCATCTACGTTGGCAGCAGCGAATCCGGTGACCCTCACGGGCGCCAACGCAAGCGATTATGCAATCTCTGCTGGGACGACTTGCGTGGCCAATTTCGTTCTCACGGCGGGGGGCGGGTCGTGCGGTGTCACTCTCACCTTTACGCCGGGAGCCTTGCTGGCGCGAACGGCAACCTTGAATGTCGCTGACGATGCACCCGGATCTCCGCAATCGGATACGCTGAACGGCACCGGCACACAGCCCGGTGTGAATCTCTCTTCAGCGAACGTAGCCTTCGGGACAGTGGACGTCAGTGTCATGACGCCCGCTCCGGCTGTAACGCTCACGAACTCCGGCACGGGTCCGCTGACCATCACAAGTTTCACCATAGCCGGCGCCAATCCGGGTGACTTCTCACAAGTCAACACTTGCCCGACAACTCCGAATACGCTGGCTGCCGGCGCCAACTGCACAATTACGCCAAGCTTCAAACCCACAACAACCGGTGCGCGCGCCGCGACGATAGTCATCACCGATAACGCGGCTGGGAGCCCGCACACAATCACATTGGGCGGCTCTGGCGTTGACTTCACACCGAGCAGCCCAACACCACCGGTCACCGTGCCTGCGGGAATGCCGGCGACGTATACGATTACGATTACTCCCGCGACAGGCGGCTTCCCGAACGCGGTCACCTTCAGTGCCACGGGTGCGCCGGCGGCGACCACGGTCACATTCAATCCCGCCAGCGTGACGCCGGGTAATGCGCCGGCTTCCACGACGATGACAATCACAACCACGATGCGCGGCGTGGGAGGATTACCGACTGCACACGGCGTCGTGCCGCCGCGGATTTCCTACCCACCGAATCGGTTCATTCTGCTGTGGACTTTTGCGGGAGCATTGCTACTTTACGGACTGACAAAGATGCGCAAAACAAACCGCAGGCGGCAATTGGCACCCGCGCTGTTCATAGCTATGGTGGTTATGGCCGCGATTGGAATCGCAGGATGCAATCAAACACCAACTGGAACTCCGATCGGCACCTCAACGATTACGGTGACGGCAACGTCGGGCAGTTTGTCGCACACGACCACGGTGTCACTGACTGTGCAATAGAAGGGAGCGCTCCCTTCAAGTCAAAAGCTGGAGCAAACGGGCGGATGCTCTCCGCCCGTTCTGCGTTGCGGTTGAAGATTTCTGGCAACTGAGCGGGTCAAGCGCCTTTCTAGAAGGCACGAGCTAGTGGAGTTTGTTTAGAAGTTGCTCGAGCGCCCTGCCGAAAAAGTTTGAGCGCCTCCAGTATCCCTCCGCCATAGAGTTCCGTCTTGCGTTCGCCAAAACCGGAGATGGAGCGAATCCCAGAGAGTGAAGTGGGGCGGACCATGCACAACTCATCCAGCGAAGTGTCGTGCATGACCACGAATGCGGGCACGCCTTGCTGTTTTGAGGCTACGCGGCGCCATTCACGAAGATATTCGCGGAGATCGGGATCTATCTCTAGAAGGTTGTCCTTCCTCGCGGATTTTGAGCGACCGCGCGTAGATGCGACCGCAGCTGTGGACAAGGGTCTCGACCGTTTCCGCTGCCCCGCTCGGAGAGGAGTGGGCTCCCAGTTGAAATCCACGTCGCAAATATCGCAGGCCTTGCAGGTGTGCCACTTGGGAATCTCTCCAAAATGAACACAGATCTGGCGATGCCTGCAGTCCTCCGATTCGACGAAATTGCGGATTTCGTGATAGCGCTGCCAGCCGCGCTCCCTTTCCGCGGGATCGATGACCTGCTCGATGAAATGCGCTAGGAGTCCGGCGTCACGTTTTTGCCAGAGGAGTAGACAATCCGCGGGGAGTCCATCGCGGCCGGCGCGGCCGGCTTCTTGATAATACTGTTCAATCGATTTAGGCAGTGAGAGGTGAATCACGGCGCGGACCGCTGCTTTGTTAATGCCCAGGCCGAACGCGATGGTGCCCACCAGCAGGCGCACTTCGTCCGACATCCATCGCTCCTGATTGCTTCTGCGGGTTTCCGGATCCATTTTGCCGTGATAGGCGATAGAAGGGATTCCCTGCCCCGCAAGGAGCGCCACAGTCTCTTCGACGCGTTTGATGGTTGGCGCATATACGATGACGTTGCTGTCGGAATAATTCCGCAGGGCTCCAACGAGCAAATCGGATTGGGTGCGGGCTTCACATTTCTTGATGAGATAGCGGAGATTGGGACGGTGAAAGCTGGCGATGTATTTGTGGGGATCGCGGAGTTTGAGCTGGTCAATAATATCGTGTCGGACGCGCCGAGTGGCGCTGGCGGTAAACGCGGCCATGGGCCGATCCGGGAAATGTCGTCGCAGCGAGCTAAGTTGCCGGTATTCCGGACGGAATTCGTGCCCCCATTCCGAGATGCAATGCGCTTCGTCAATGGCAAAAAACGAAATGGGGATGCGATGGAGCCACTCGAGGGTATCAGGGCGTGCCAATCGCTCGGGTGAAAGATAGAGCAGGCGGTATTTGCCCACACACGCCTCGCGCATCACAACGGATTGCTGTCTCTCGGTAAGCGAACTATTCAGGAGCGCGCATTCGATTCCCATCTGTGTGAGTTGTGCGACTTGATCCTGCATCAGTGCAATCAGAGGCGAAATCACAATTCCAGTTTGACTTGTAAGTAGCGCCGCCGGCAACTGGTAACAAAGAGATTTGCCGCCGCCCGTGGGCATCACCACGCAGGTGTCGTGACCGGCGAGAATGCTGCTGACAATGCGCTCCTGCAACGGCCGGAAGGAATCAAATCCCCAATAGCGATGCAACGCAGTCAGCTGACCGGTGTCCGAACTCACCCTTGCAGTATAGAATCATGCCCCGGCGGGGTCTATTCGGCAGTGTGATTGAGCCAAAACAGCATCGTTCGCACGTCCGACATTCCCTAGCCTCCCATACGTATTCATATGCAGGGCTAATCGCGACGGTTAGCGTCACATCGTTCCATACGAAATCGAGGGCACTTAATGACGAATGCTCCTGCAGTTGCGGCAAATTCTCTACCTGGCGCCCCAGAATCAAATCAGCCCATCGCCAGCACGATCCACACGATTGCGTTGTTGGCGATGCTAAGTATCTGGGCTTATTTCAGTCAGGCGCACGTAAATGCATTGCGAGCGGCTGCCGCGCCCAACCACATGTTGCTGTATTTGCGGACAATGGCTTTCGAGTGGGCGATGTTTGCGTTCATCTACTATGGCATCCGCCGTCGCGGCGTCACCCTGCAGGACCTGGTTGGCCCGCGCTGGACAACTGTGCGAAAAGTTCAGATTGATATTGGAATCGGACTGGGCTTCTTCGCCGTTTCTGTGGTGGCCTTGGCCCTGGTGGGCCGTCTACTGCAAGACACTTCGTCCTTGGACGTGGTGCGATTCATGGCGCCCAGCGGACCTGCTGAATTGGCAATGTGGATGGTCTTGTCCCTCACCGCTGGAATCTGCGAAGAAACTATTTTTCGCGGATATTTGCAGAGACAGTTTATTAGCTGGACGAAAGTCCCGGCCGTCGGGATATTGGTCTCCGGCGCATTTTTTGGTGCGTGTCACACCTACCAGGGAACGAAACACGCGATTGCCATCGCCGTGCAGGGAATCCTGTTCGGTATTCTGGCAACGTGGCGGCGAAGCCTGAAACCCGGAATGATTTCCCATGCGGTTCAGGACTCCATTGGCGGGATCGTGCTCAGCCGTATGGTCAATCATTGAGTTGGTGGAATCCCAATCGCGGCTCAGACGCAACCTTCACACCGCTCAATGCGTATAATCAAATGAGAAAGGTGGACAAATGACTGAAACGCCGCAAGCGGCGCTGCGGACCGCGGAAGTCGCGCGTCATTACCAAATGGGCGATGCAACCATCCGGGCAGTCGATGGAGTGTCGCTGGAAATTGCCGCGGGCGAGTTTGTCGCGCTTCTGGGCAGCTCCGGGTCGGGCAAATCCACACTGCTGAATTTGTTGGCTGGTTTGGACCGTCCTTCGTCTGGAGCGATCTTTGCGCACGGTCGCAACCTTTCGGAAATGTCCGGAGATGAACTGGCGAAATATCGCAGCCTCACCGTTGGAATGGTATTTCAATCATTCAATTTGCTGCCGCGCATGACGCTGGAGGAAAATGTGGAGCTGCCGTTGCGTCTGGCCGAAGTGGATCGGAATGTTCGTTCGTCACGAGTGCGAGAGGCGCTGGAGCGAGTGGGGCTGTCTGCGCGGCTTACGCACCGTCCGTCAGAATTAAGCGGCGGCGAGCAGCAACGAGCGTCGCTGGCGCGTGCGCTGGTAAACCGTCCCACCATTCTTCTTGCCGATGAACCCACCGGGAATCTCGACAGCCGCACGGGCGAAGAGATCCTCAATTTCATCCAGCAATTTAATCGAGAGCTGGGAATGAGCGTGGTAATGGTGACGCACGAGGCGCGGCTGGCGGAGCGGTACGCGGGCCGGCGTTTCTATCTTCGGGATGGAAAGCTCTCCTTGAACGGAGACGCACAGTGAAAACGCGCGATCTGATGGAGCTTGCTTCCCGAAATCTGCGCGAAGCCATGCTGCGCAACACGCTTACGACACTGGGCATCGCCGTGGGCGTGGCGTCGTTGGTGGCCATGCTTTCGCTGGGCATTGGGCTGCAAAAGCTCTTAATGGGCAAGCTGGAAAGTTCCGGATTGTTCAATCGAGTCTATGTGGCCCCGCGAAACGCTCGCAATGATAACGGCGGGCGCGGGGGACGGGGTGGGCGTGGGGATGTGCCGTTGGCGCCGCAACCCGGCGAAATAAAATATTTGACCACTGCCGTCCGGCAGCAATTCGCGGCGCTGCCAAACGTCACGGCGGTTTATCCGGAATTGAGACTTACGGCGGATCTGCGTTATGACGACAAGGGCCACGTGACGGCCGCGGCCAGCGTGCCCCCTGAAGCGCGCGGGACCGGAATATTTGACTCCATTACAGGAGCGTTTTTCTCTGCAACGAATGCCGCGGAGGCCATTTTGCAAAAAGAGCTTTCACAACAACTCGCGGATGAAGGCAAGATCCAACCTAAAGACTTGATCGGCCAGATGGTGACCATCCGTTATCCGCAGCGCAAACCTGTGCCGTTGGAACCTGGGCAACGGCCGGAGGACTTTGTTGCCAACGGCGAATTCGGTTATGGGTTCACAATTGTGCCAACTGAAGTCAAAGTCCGCATCATTGGAATTGTAGAAGGTGCGCAGGCCGGGCCCGGTGGGTTTGGCGGCGCGCCCATCATGTTGCCGCTGGAGTTCGTGGAGCAGATGCATACGGTTCAGGGCGTTGACGTGCGAGAGGTTGTCGCCAGTCCCGGCGAGCAGGTTTATGCGTCGCTGACCATCATGCTGAACAGCCCAAACAATGTGCAAGCGGTGGAAGATAAAGTGAAGGAGTTGGGCTTCACCGCGTTTTCACTCTTTGACGCGGCCAAGAGCCTGCAAAAAGTATTTAAATTTATTGACCTCTTCCTGGCGATTTTCGGGAGTCTGGCGCTGGCCGTAGCTTCACTCGGTATCGTGAACACATTGGTGATGGCAATCCTGGAGCGCCGTCACGAGATTGGCGTGCTAAAAGCGTTGGGCGCTGCGGACCGCGACGTTCGCCGTCTCTTTTTTACGGAAGCCGGCGCCATGGGGTTTTTCGGCGGGGCATTGGGCGTGTTTTTCGGATGGGCCATCGGCCGCATCATAAACTGGGGTGTGAGTTTATATCTGACCAGCCAGAACATCTCCTCGGAGGATGTCTGGTTCGTGCCCCTTTGGCTGGTGGGATTTGCAATTCTATTCAGCATCCTGGTGAGTCTTGGAGCAGGGCTTTACCCCGCGTCGCGCGCGGCGAAGCTCGATCCAGTGAAGGCCTTGCGTTACGAATAGTTGATTGACGTTCGCGGTGAATTCACGGAAGGAATCCGCTGAAAAAATAATCGGGGCGCCTCGCTGAGGGTTCGAGGCGCCCCGATGTTTCCTGCCCACCTCCGCAGGATGCGGGCAAGCTCTTTGCTACGCGACGAACTCGTCGCCACGCAGGAATTCGTACCGTTCAATTTCGGCCACAATGCCCACCCGGCCAACATCAGTTCCGTCATTTCGAGCCACACGGCCCAGGCAGCGCACGCGCACGGGACCGGCCAGCGTGATTTCGTGGGGCAAGGTCAGTAGGATTTCCACGGGAGAACCGCTCTTCACTTCTTTGGGCAGAACGAAATAAACACCGCGGGAGCTGACGTTCGTGGACTCCGTCTTGGCTTCGCCCACAGCCGACCCGCAGGTCCAGCGGACTGTCATGGGGAGGCGAATCTTGAATCTCTGGTTTAACCTGCGTTCCTCTGAGGTCACAAAGGTCTCCTTGAATGAGTGCGCTATAAAAAGTATCCCGTGTTCTAGTAAGGAGATTATTGGAGAGGTGAGTGCGGCTCAATAGCTCGGGCGTCCCAATTAAAGGTCATATTCGGCAGTACCCGTGTACCATCAAAAAGTTTTCGCTTTTTTATCGAGGGAATTTCCACCTGCGGAAAGCCTGTGGAATGCGGTTATTACCGGATTTTGTGGGAGATTCCTGGAGTTCTGGATGAGGATTTGCCGTAGCGACGTGCGCAGTGAATCTGACGGCTAAGTGCGGCTAGGCCTTGTCTATCAAGCGGTGATGAATGGCGTAAAGGGCGAGTTCAAGCCGGTCGGAAACCCCTAGCTTATCAAATATGTTGTGCAAGTGGTTCTTCACGGTCTGCTCGCTAATGAAGAGTTTCTCGCCGATTTCCTTGTTGCGGAAACCCTGCGCCACCAATTGCACGATTTCCTTTTCACGTTCGCTGAGCAAAGGCTTCTCGCGGCGCGGCCCGGATTCGGAGGACTTGGCGAAGGCCTTCATCACTTCGGCGGTCATGTGATTATCGAGCCAGATTTCACCGGCATAGACGCGATGAATGCTTTTCACCAGAAGATCAGTGGCAGATTGCTTCAACACCACGCCGCGAGCCCCCAGACGCATGGCGCGCACCACATCGCGATCGTCTTCAGCGGCGGTCACGCAGATTACACGGGTGGGAAGTGAATCGAAGTTGACCTCTTCCAGCACCGCAAGGCCATCCTTGTCGGGCATGCGCAAATCCAGAAGCAGGATGTCGGGCTTCAGCTTGGTCAACAAGCGGATGCATTCCGCCCCATTCGAGGCTTCGCCAACAATGGTTACGTCGTCGTCGGCATCCAATAATTTTCGCAGGCCATCGCGAAAAATAGCGTGGTCGTCGGCGATAAGGATGCGGATAGGTTGCTTATTTTTAGCCATATTAACCGAGCGCTACCTCTACGGTCAGCCGCGCCCCATGCCCAGGACTCGACTCAACTGTCAGCAGGCCACCCACTGTGCGCGTGTGTTCCTTTATGGAAATAGGGCCGAGCCTCAAACGGTCCAATTCATCGCCGGAAAACCGCCCCGCGAAGCTAAACCCTTCGCCGTTGTCATCCACGACCAGGACAATCGAGCTTTCCGACTGCGTCAGTTTTACCACGACGTGGGTAGCTCGGGCATGCTTTTTTATATTGTTGAGTGCTTCCCTGTATATCTGGAACAGTTCCCGGCAGACTCTGTCAGGAGCCTGTAATTCTGCCGCATTTATAAGGAGATCTACCTGTATTCCCGACTCATTCCGAAAGCGCTCGGCGAAGCCGCGCATCAGGTCGAGCATATCGGCGCTCTGCACGCGGAGGGGGCGAAGGTCGGTGACCATGCGGCGAAGCTCTGAACCTTCGTTGCGAACGGTCTGCTGAAGCGTGGCCAGCCCGGATACCGCCTGCTCAGGGGATTGCAAGAGCTTGCGGCGAATCACGTCCAGTTGGATTTCCACGCTGAGTAGCGTTTGCAAAATTCCGTCATGGAGGTCGCGCGAGATGCGGCTGCGTTCGGATTCGATGGCTCGCGCGCGTAGGTGCCGCAACAAAAATAAATTTTCGAGCGGCGGCCCGACGTGCCGCACGATCCGTTCCAGCCGGTGAAGATCATGCGAAGTAAAGCGCTGCCGCGAATTGGCGAGCAGCATGCGCGCGGAGGGCTGACCCTCCACTTCCATGGTTACGGTGAGGACAGAATTCATTTCGAGGAGTTCGCGCGCTGGCCCGGGAATGAGGGGCACTTCAGCTAGAGGGACGCCGCTAAACCGGTTCCACCCAAAGCCCTCACTCGCGCCGTCCATCGAATTCCATCCCACGCTGGCATCCGGCATGTCGAGCAGGAAGCCATCCGCTGCTACTAGAGGAAGACTTTCTGGTGACAGATGGCCGCTCGCGCCGCGGGAGATCCTCCAGAGGAAGATGCGCTCCAATTCCGTGTCTCGGTGCACCAGAAAGGCGCGCTCGCAGTTGAACGTTTCGACCAATTCCCCCAGCATGCCGCGCAAGGATTCCGCCACGCCCTGTTCCACGCGCAGCATTGCCGTGAGATCTGAAAGAAAATGCATTTCCGATTCCTGTTGACGGTTCCGGTTGCCCAGATATGCCATGCTCAGGCCGGAGATAAGCGTTCCGCAGGCGACTTCCATACCTCGAAGGACGTCGGTCCACGCCCAATCGCTTCGGATCATCCCCCACCCGAAGGTGGCTACCGCAAGGGCAGCGACGATCCAGTAGGCGCGGGCCCCTCCCCAGCTCACGCCGACCGCATATGCGGCAATCAGCAAGAGAAACCACAACGGAACCACGGAAGGCGAGATCACCAGGAACGCCACCAGGACAATCAGGTCCGCGATAAGGGGAAATCGCCACGCTCTGCCCCATGGAAAACCCTGCGCCAGGGCAATGCCCAGGCCTAGGACCAGATAGGCAGCCAAAAACCAGGCTGCTAGCGCGGATTTTGGAGCCAGAAGCAACAAACTGATCAGTGCGAGGACAATCAGGACCGGCCGCGCCAGCGTTACCTGGCGCTCGAGAGAGCGTTGTTCAAGTATGTGGAGCTGCATGAAGAGGCCGGAACTACCCTATCGAAGTTCACACACAGTTGCTCCCGGCGCAAGCGGACGTTCCAGCCGCGCAAGACCTGTCCTGTGGAAATTTTTTCCTTCACATTCTCGCCGCAATGTGGATAATGCCCACGGGCCTAGCTGCCCTGCTTCTTTGGAGTGAAATATTCCGAGAAGCAGTATTGGGGTGTGGTCAACACCGGCGCCCGCCGGAGAGTTTCCGAAGATCGACTACGATAGTGCGACAGCGATTCACTCGCGATGAAGTAGTGCGTATGCTGGGCGTCTCACGACGCCAGCTGGACTATTGGGGACGCCTCGGCTTGGTCTCGCCCGAAGCGCGCTGGGGCGAACGCTTTTACAATTTTACGGATTTGGTGGCCCTTGAGACCCTGAAGCGCATGACGGCTCGCGGTGTGGCTGCACGGCGGCTTCGCCGAGCGCTCGAAGCGCTCCGCGAACAGCTCGGGGAATCCACTGCGCCCATTTCGCGTCTGCGGATCAGCACCAATGGCCGTGAGATTGTCGTGAGCCAGCCCTGGCCGGGCGGTCCGCCAATTGAACCACTCACCAAGCAGCTGCTTTTGGAATTTGAAACCTCGTCGCTGGCGCAAAAAGTCCGTGCGCTGCCCTCGCACACTGCCGAAGAGTGGTTTGAGATCGGGCTGACCTGCGATACGCGTCCGGGCACCATGCAACGCGCCGCGGATGCGTATCGTCACGCTGTCGAGTTAGCGCCCGATTGGATCGAAGCACACCTAAATCTGGGAACGGCTCTCTTCCATTTGGGTCAGGGCGCTGAATCGCGCCGGTGTTTTGAAGCGGCTCTCGAACTTGAACCGCACAACGCTCTTGCTCACTTCAATCTGGGGTGCTCTTTCGAGCGGCTGGGGAACCGCCGGGCGGCGATTGAACACCTTGAGCATGCCGTGCGAGTGGCGCCTTCGCTTGCGGACGCACATTTGAATCTCGCGCTTCTATACGAAGCCACTGGCCAGGACGACCACGTACGCGAGCACCTTTCCATGTATCTGACGCACGACCCACAAGGCCAATGGGCCTCTTTCGCAAAGTCCAAGCTTCCTGATCCTGCCACCGCTTCCGCCCGACATGCCCGAGGCAAGCTGACGACTTTCCGCAAGCGGGGCTAGCGACCCGTTTCTTCAGCCACGCCTTCCTTTTTATTTCCCCAGCCCATAGATTGAGGCCTACCCGTGCATTTCTGGACGCATAGTACTCTTGTTCTATAGACGCTCCTTTAGCCGGCAGATAACTTTGATGTGTGTGGAGAGCCTTGCGAGGCAGTGTGTCATCCCGCGTTAAGTCCTCTGCATCAAGATTGAACTAATTCAGGTGCCCCCGCACTTGCGGGAGCATCTTCTTGTGCGCATTCTCAGGCTGCATCAACGCATGCAAAGTGGAGGCTCAGGAATGTCAGGTTCACGGGCGCCCAAGCGCCGCTCACCGCAGAAGAGTTCTTCCAAGAAAACCGGTGGCCCCAAGCATACGGCCGATTATCTGAAGCTCATCGGTGTGCGCGATCTTCCACCGGCCACCAGCCCATTCGATCCCGGTTATGATCCCGCCACAGTGGCGTCGCATCTGGCGCAAAGCAGCCACCTGATTTGTATCCTGAAAATCTCGATGGCCTGCTGGCAGGTGGCGAAGGAATCCGCAACTCGCGAAAAACTTGCTGCGGCAAAGAAGAACAAAGTCAAAACAGTTACCGGCGGCGGGCCCTTTGAAGTGGCGGTCCAGCAAGGGCAGTTAGCCGCCTACCTCGATCTGGTCGCTGACCTGGGCGTAACCCGCATTGAAGCCGGCGAAGGATTCACGGACTTGCCACTCCCTCCAAAAGAAGTAATCCGCATGGCACATTCGCGCGGGCTGGAAGTACAGTTTGAGCTGGGCAAGAAGCACGAAGGCGCGTTCACGGACGAAATTGTCCGCGGCCTGATTGAGCAGGGGAAAACCTGGCTGGGCGCAGGCGCGCTGGAGCTCGTTGTCGAAGCCCGGGAAAGCGCGAAAGGCGTTGGGCTATTTGACGAACAAGGCAATTTCAACCCTGCGTTCGCCGATCGCTTTGCCAAGATATTCGGAATGGAACAGTTGATGTTTGAGGCGCCCAACAAACCGAGCCAGTTCGCCCTGTTGAATCATTTTGGCCCGGAGGTTCGCCTTTCCAATGTCCGGCTGGAGGAATTGCTCCGCGTTGAGATTTACCGCCGCGGACTGCATTCAGACGCATTTGAACACGAAAACTTGCGCCCTCGAAGACCAAATTAATCGCGCAAGAATCTGTGGATGGAGACTATCGTCATGGGCAAAAGTGTGACCATTGATTATCTTCCGGAGAGTGCCAAGCGCTATCCGTCGGGATACGCAGTCGTGGCAGTGGACGTGATTCGCGCCACTTCCGTGGCCATTACCGCGGTTGAGCTTGGCCGCCGTTGTTTCCCTGTGGCCACGCTGGACGGCGCCAGCCAGATGATGGAACTCCTGGCCAGCTCCAATCCAATGCAGATTGGCGAGCTCGGCGGACACATGCCCTACGGTTTTAACCTCAATAACAGCCCGGTCGCACTCACTCGCCGTACGGATATTGAGCGCCCCGTAATTCTCTTGTCCAGTTCGGGCAGCAGATTGATGTCCGACGCGGCGCAGTGCGAAGCGGGATACGCTGCTTGCTTCCGGAATTTCGCGCCGACCGCACGCCACTTGGCAACGCATCACGAGCATGTGGCCTTGTTGGGAGCAGGCAGCCGCGGTGAATTTCGGGAGGAAGATCAGATCTGCTGCGCCTGGATGGCTGAAATACTCGTAGCGTCAGGATTTGAGCCCGAAAATCGCGACACGGAGCTGCTCATCAAGCGCTGGAGCGGCGCATCCCCCCAGGCTGCGCGTCAAAGTAAGAGCGCCGATTTTCTGGTTCGTACCTCGCAGGTGGAGGATTTGGAATTCATTCTCACGCACGTCAATGACGTTCCCGCTGCGTTCAAGATTGAAGGCGGTGAACTGATCCGCATCCCGGTGAACGTGAAGGAAAACGGGCAGCCTCAGACTGTTCATACATCCCAAAAAACTAAGCCCTGATTCGACTCGACAGAGTGTCTTCGCTCTTTGCCCTGCTAGGTAGCGGGCTGCTGGCTCCTCCTCTACCACCGTGTTATCATTTTCACAGGTGGTGGGCGTAGTTCAGCGGTAGAACATCGGACTGTGGCTCCGAGGGTCGTGGGTTCAAATCCCATCGCCCACCCCAGATTGCAAACTAAGAGTCCTATTCTTCGGAATTAATTCCACATGCCGTGAACCGCTTCCTTCCCATCATCAAGCGCGGACTGGTCTTTTTTCTTATAGTGATTGCCATCATCTATGTGGGAGATTACGTCTGGTTCCGAATCCGATTGCACAACGCGAAGCCGGGCGACCCTCTTCAAGTTCTTAAAATCGAGGGTCTCTACGCCATTCCGCAGAAAAATGGCAGGGTTGAGTACACCCCCGCTGATCCGGTCGATGTGACCTGCGCCCATTCAATTTTTCCCCATGCCGGCTATAACCCGTGCTGGTATGTCGCCCGGCAGAATGGTAAACCGATTCCGATGGTGATTCTGCCGCGCTTTCGATGAATCGCCTCTGACCCGGAGGAGCGGTGCTCGCTATCTTCTCTGGAGTAATTCCCCGTCCTATGCGAACACCTGCCAAATCTTTCCGGGAACCATCGGCGCTCATATTTTGGCGTGGGCGGAAAGTGAAAGCTATTTACGGTTCCGTATCTTGAAAAAGCATCCGGCCCGCATTTCGAGTGATTCTGTTATTCTTGTGAAGTACGCACGCTCTTTTTTTGGGAGATTGCAGGCGGGCCAACTTGGGTAGCAGTCAAGATTCTCGTTTTATGCGTGTTTCTAACTGTTTTTCTTTCGATTTCCTCGCCTGGCCTAATCAGGTGAGTATTGAGCCGCAGGGGCTCGTTTGGTACCGCTGTAGATTGATTTCACGCTGCTCTGCCTGCTGATCACCTTACGGAGCACCACAGAGCCCGCGATCAGCAACGATGATTGCTTCTGCGTGGCTGAATAAGAAGCGTCCCGGAGCTAGGCAATGCCAATCTTGGTTCTCGACGGCTATTGCAACGCAGCCGTCGAAACCCTCCAGAGTCTTGGCAGTAAGGGCTTGGAGGTTGATGTATCGGTAGAGTCGGCAGACTGCCTGGCATTTCATTCCCGTTATGTCGCCAGAAAACTCCGTCAACCAGCCGCGGGATCAGAGGATTTTATTGTCTGGCTGCGGGAGCAGTTTGCCCTGCGGCAGTATGATTTGATTGTTCCTGCCACGGAAGCATCGCTCCTCGGCATTCGCACGCTCGAACCAGCGGATCGTATCCGTCTCCGGTCTGTTGTGCCCGGGAATCGTTCAATTGATATTGCTCTGGATAAGCACAAGACCTACGAATTCGCGCGGGGATTGGGAGTGCCCATGCCGCAGTGCGTATTGCTGAGCGGTAAGGCTGAATCGAACTTGCCCCAAAGATTTCCGGTGGTTCTGAAATCCTTGCATAGCAAGGTTGTAATCGACGGGAATCTGCGATCGTTTCCAGCGCAAGTGGTCAGAAATGTGAAGGAATACCAAGAGGTGCTCAATCGGTGGCAACCGTTTACCGCCATGGAATGGCAGGAATATATATATGGACGGGGAATTGGCGCTGAATTTTTGTACAACCATGGGAAAAAAGTCTGGCACTTCGTCCATGAACGCCTGCATGAGCTTCCCCTCACGGGAGGAGCAAGTTCCTACCGTCGTTCCATCGAACCGCCACCCGCGTTGTTGTCTGATTCCGAAAAACTATTGACTGCCCTGGAATGGCACGGCGTTGCTATGGTCGAATTCAGGGTGGATGTGAGCGGGCAGCACTGGCTGATGGAGATCAACCCGAGGCTGTGGGGTTCGCTGGCATTGGCCATAGATGCTGGGGTGGACTTCCCGCTTGGACTCTGGAATCTGGCAAGTGGTACGGAACCTTCGCCACAACCCTGCTATCGGGCTGGTTTTTACACCCGCGACTTGAAGATGGATTTCCATTGGTTCATTGACAATCTGCGCGCGAACCCTGATGACAAGCTCCTGCTCACCAAATCCAGTTTGCTCGCAGCTCTTCAGCTCCTGCGGCCGTTAATTGGACGCGAAGCATGGGATCACTTTGACCTGCACGATTTTTCTTTACTCAAAGGGATTTTGGGCTCGGTATTCACCGCGGGGGCTCACCGATTCGGAGACCATCTGAAACGAAAGCCAGATCAACATACGGAAGATCAACCGGTCCCGGCTTCTTCCTCTCCAGAAGAAGTGTCCAGCAAGCCCGGCGCTCATCATCTTCATTAAGAATCGCTCTATTTTCCACCCGACTATTCTTGATTCCGGCGAAACATTTCCCACAATCTTGCGTCCTTACGTTTAGAGATATCGCGCCCGCAGGCCGGATTGAGCCTACTTGTCCCCCTGCCCGCTTAGAATCTCCCAGCGATTGCTCTCCGCTGAACGCTCACTTTTCCAATAGGGGTGGAAGAATGAAACGATTTTGGAAGGTTGCATCCGCTGTCACTCTGCTTATGTTTTGCGTAGCTGGACGCGCCGCCGCTCAGACGCCGCCGGCGAGCGCTGATGCCAAGCCCGCGGCCGACGCGACCGCGGCGAAAGAGGAATCCTCGTCCACCGACCACAGTATTAAGGTGGGTGGGCAGAACATCAATTACAAGGCAACCGTAGGAAGCATTCAAATCAAGAATGACGCGGGCGAACCCACCGCGCTGATTTTTTATACCGCCTACACAAGAAGCGATACCAAGGACATGAGCCAGCGCCCGGTCTCGTTCCTTTACAACGGTGGCCCGGGTTCTGCTTCCATCTGGCTGCACATGGGCGCGTTTGGGCCACGAAAAGTTGTCACCGTGGATGGTGACTACACTCCCCCGGCTCCTTATCAATTGGCGGACAACGCGAACACTCTGCTCGACCACACCGACATGGTCTTCATCGATCCGGTAGGCACGGGTTACAGCCACGCCGTGGGCAAAGCTCAGAACAAGGATTTCTGGGGCATAGATTCGGACGTCAGCTCCCTCGCGCAATTCATCCACACGTACGTCACGCGAAACGACCGCTGGAATTCGCCAAAATTTCTGATCGGTGAAAGCTATGGCACGTTCCGCTCCGCCGCCCTCGGCAACTATCTCCAAGCGCGGGACAGCATGGCCCTCAACGGAATCGTCCTGCTCTCAAATGTTCTCGACCTCGGTAACATCTCCTTCCTGCCCGGCCAGGACATCTGTTATGTCCTCTACTTGCCCACCTACGCCGCAACCGCGTGGTATCACAAGGCGGTGAATGATCGTCCCGCTGATGTAAATACATTTATCGCCGAGGCCGAGAAATTTGCGATGGGTGAGTATGCTGACGCTCTGTTGAAGGGCGACGGACTTACGCCCGCTCAGAAGTCGGACATTGCGAAAAAACTCTCACACTTCACCGGGCTTGGCGAAGACTATCTCCTCAAGGCCGACCTCCGCGTTGTTGAGCCGCAATTTGTGGCCGAACTTCAGCGCAGCCGCGGGCTGACAACTGGGCGTCTCGATGCGCGCTTTTCGGGCCCCAGCATTGACCCGCTCAGCGAGTTCGGATTCAGCGATCCGCAGTCGGACGCAGTCAGCCCGGCGTTCGTTGCGACCTTTAACAATTACGTCCGCAATGATTTGAAATTTGTTCAGGAGAGGGTTTATGACCCCCTGAATATTCAGGCCAATGGGGCGTGGGATTGGAAGCGGCCGGGTGGCGGATTTGGGTTTCCTGGCTCACCCAATGTGATTCCTGACCTGGTGCAGGCCATGGTCTCCAATCCGCACCTACATGTTCAGATCGAAAGCGGCATTTACGACCTTGCCACTCCATTTTTCGGCTCTGAGTTTACTGTGAATCACCTCGGCCTGCCGGATAAGCTGCAAGGCAACATCACGCTGAAGAATTACGAAGCGGGACACATGATGTACCTGCACGACGCGGATCTGGCGAAGCTCAAGGGCAACATCGCCGCGTTCATTGATGCCGGTTCAAAACCATGAAAAAATGCTAGCGGAGATTTGAGAGGGGCGTGAAGCAAACATCGCGCCCCTCACTGCTACTCATCGCGCAAAGCCACGAGTGGATCCACTCGCATCGCCCGCCGCGCGGGGATATAGCAAGCTAAGATTGCCGCGGCGATAAGAAGAATAGCCACACCTGCGAAGGTGACTGGATCCATGCGCTTCACGCCAAAGAGCAAGCTCGCCAACAGCGAGCCGGACGCAATCGCTCCGGCCGCGCCAAGGAGCAGGCCGGCCAGTGTCAATCGCATTCCGCCATCAACTACCAGACGGAAGATGTCTCGCGGCTCGGCTCCCAGCGCCATCCGCACGCCAATCTCGCTCGTCCGCCTCGCGACGCTGAACGATAGCGTGCCATATAGCCCCACACAGGTGAGCACTAACGCGAGCAAACTGAAGACGCTGCACAGCGCGGCGATCACCCGGTCCGAATGGAGTGATTCTTCGGCCTGCTCCCGCAACGTCCTGATGTGCCGGATTTGAACGGAACGATCCAGTGAACGGAGCATCTCACGTACAGGCGCGGCCAGGGCTTTAGCATTTGCGTTCGCTCGAATGTCCAAAGTGCCGGCGACCGAGCCGCTTGAATTGGACTGTGCGCGGTCCAAATAGAGGTAATCCTCCGGCGCCTCCCGCAAATTGAAATAAATCGAATCCGCTGCAATCCCGATGATTTCCATCGGCGGACGTGTGCCTTCCACGAACTTGAAGTGTTTGCCGATGGGGTCCCGGTCACCGAAGTAATGGCGCGCCATGGTTTGATTGATAATCGCCACGTGCGGTGAATCCGCTGTGTCATGCGAGGAGAAGTCGCGCCCGGCAAGCAACGGAATGCCGAGCGTCTCAAAGTATCCGGGCATTGTGTTGGTGAAGAACACGTGAGATTCGCCAGGATTCACTGGGCGATCTTCTACCTCTACATTGACGCCGTATTCGAGGCCGTCAATCGGACTGGTTGCCGAGACACACGCCGAATGGACTCCCGGTAAATTCCGCGCTCGTTCCGCAAGTACATCGTAGAAATTGCGGACTTGATCCGCCGTGCGTCCGCCGCCGTTGCTGTTGAAAATGACTGTGAGGACATTATCGCGATCGAATCCAACGTCCAGCGTTTCGAGATTGTAGAGGCTGTGCAGCAACAGCCCTGCGCCCGCCAACACGGTCGCAGAAAGGGCCACCTGTATCACCACGGGCGATTTCGCAAGCCAACGATTGCGCACCGCGCCTCCCAGGGCCGAGGACTGTACCTTGAGATGTTGCGCGAGTTCGCCATGTGTTGCTGCCAAAGCGGGTAAGAGACCGCAAAGCAAAACCGTTACAATCAGGGCGCCGGTGGTGAACAGGAGAACGCGCCCAGTCAAGCCAGCAGCGAAATGAATGGGATCGCGCTCGGTGGAAAGCGAAGCAACCAGAAGTTGACCGGTCCAACCCGCCGCCAGAAGTCCAAGCGCTGCGCCCATCCCAGCAAGCAGCGCACTCTCTGTCAGCAGTTGACGCACCAGGCGCGAGCGTCCCGCGCCAAGAGCGAGCCGCACCGTGATTTCCTTGCGTCGCGACGCGCTGCGCGCAAATAAAAGATTGGCCACATTGGAACACGCAATGAGCAAGACGAGTCCAACCACGGCCATGAGAATCTTCGCAGGCAATGAGAATCGCTCGCGCAAATCAGAAAGACCGCGCGCCGCAGGTGTCAGAATCAGCCGCGACATGTCCTGCTCTTTTTCGATTTCTGGAAGTGTGGAGGCGGCCATCACTTGGCGGAATAAAGGTTCCAGCCCAGCCTGTGCCTGTGCGATCGAAACCCCCGGTCTTAAGCGGGCCAAGATCGTTATCCACCAATCGCGGTTCGGGTGCGACCCGATAGGGATATAAAACTCGGGCACGCTATCCATCGTGATGCCGAAGAATTCCGGCGGAGCGACGCCTACAATCGTGTAGGGAACATTTTGAATTGTAAGATTCTTCCCAACGGCTCCAGCGTCCCCATGGAATTCGCGCCGCCAGTAGTCGAAACTTAGAACCGCGACATGTTCGTCATGATTCGCTTGCGAATCGGACGGAATCAGCAGCCGGCCGCGAAATGGATGCACGCCAAGAACTTCAAAAAAGTTTCCCGATACCGACTCGCTCTCGACGGGCGTCGTCTCTCCGTCCTTGGTCACGGGAAGGCCGATAACGAGGCTCGCGGCGAGTACACCCAAAAATACTGTCGCGTTATCTCGATAGATAAAATAAGAGGAAAGTTCGGAGGAATCCTCCCCATGGATTGTGCCGGCGGCGTGAACGAGCACCAGCTCATCAGGATTGCGAACAGGAAGTTTTCTCAGCAGCAGCGGATCAAGGATCGAAAATATCGCCGCGTTGGCCCCAATCCCCAGCGTCAGCGTCAACACCGCCACTGCGGTGAATCCAGGATTCTTCGCCAGCATCCGCATCCCGAACTTGATGTCCTGCCAGAGCGCTCCCATCGTTTGCCTCTCTGCCGGTTATGTCGAAAGTATGCGCGGCGCAGGGTCGTTCAACCACCTTGACGGAATTCAGATGTTCTTGAAAGGCACCTTGGAGTTCGTCAGCAAATCATCAATCTTGATTCTCCCATTTGCGATTTGGCTCCAGTGATCAAATTGTTCCACGTGAAACAATTTGCACAATTTTGCAGCACTTTTGCGCAACCACAATTCTAACTCCTTCCGAGCCGCGAACTTCCCGCCCGCCATTTCGAAATGGCAGCCCAAAATCCATCCAATTTCTGGTGATGTCCTGATGCTTGCTCATCGCATTCGAATCAGATACGCTCCCGCGCGAGGCTCGAGCGCACACTTTGACCAAACAAAACGGCAAGCACACCACGGACATCGTCATCATCGGCGGCGGGCACAATGGACTCGTCACGGCGGCGTATCTCGCGCGCGGCGGGCTGAGTGTGCGCGTGCTGGAGCGCCGTGAAGTTCTGGGCGGGGCGTGTACAACCGAAGAAGTGTGGCCCGGCTACAAGGTTTCCACCGCGGCCTATCTCTGCTCGCTGATGCAGGAGCGCATTATACGCGAGCTGGATCTCCCGCGCTTCGGCTACCGCGTTTACGCCAAAGACCCCGCGTTCTTCACTCCCTTCCCCGACGGGCGCCACCTGACCATGTGGCAGGACCAGAAGCGCACCTGCGAGGAGATTGCCAAGTTTTCTCGCAAAGACGCGGAAGTCTATCCACATTACGAAGAATTCGTCGAGCGGCTTTCGCAATTCGCCGAGCGCATGTTGCTGCGCACTCCGCCGAATATCACGAAAACGGGTTGGGGCGATTTAGCGGGACTCGGAAAGTTGGGAATGGAGTTGCTGCGCATGCCCGAGGATGAGCGCATCGGGCAGGCGCGCATATTCACGCAAAGTGTCGCGGAATTTCTTGAGCCCTGGTTTGAATCCGAGGAGATCAAAGTCACGCTCGCAACCGATGGCGTCATCGGAACCAATGGCGGGCCGCGCTCTCCAGGCACCGCTTACGTTTTGCTGCATCATGTGATGGGCGGAGTGGACGGCCATCGCGGCTTGTGGGGATTTGTGCGCGGCGGCATGGGCGCGATTTCGCTATCCATCGCCGACGCGGCGCGCGCCGCGGGAGCTGAGATCTCCACCGGCGCAGTAGTGGACCACATACTGATAAAGGACACCGCATCGGGCCCGCGCGCTGTTGGGGCGGTGCTTGCAAATGGAGACGAAATTCTCGCGCAAACAGTCGTCTCCTGCGCCGATCCCAAGCGCACATTTCTCGGACTCGTCGGCCAGCACCACTTGCCCGCCGATTTCGCGAAAGCCGTGCGCGAAATCGCCATGCAGGGCTGCTCGATGAAAATTAATTTGGCGCTCGATGGCCTGCCCAACTTCACCGCAATTCCTGGCGGCAATCTCCAGCCACATCACAAAACAACCATGCACATTTGCCCCAGCATGGATTACGTTGAGCGGGGCTGGGACGACGCGAAATACGGCCGTCCCTCTGCGCATCCGTTGATTGAAATGACCATCCCCACCACTTACGACGATTCCATCGCGCCACCAGGCAAACACATCATGGGAATTTTTCTGCAGTACACGCCCTACAAATTGGCCGAAGGAAATTGGCACGACGTGAAGGAAGCTTATGCCGATCGTGTGATGGACCACATCGAGGAGTACGCGCCGGGGTTTAAGAGCCTGGTGCGCCACCGCCAGGTGCTTTCACCGCTCGACCTCGAGGAAATTTACGGCCTCACTGGCGGCAACATTTTTCACGGGGAAATGAGCCTAGGCCAGCTTTTCTTCCTCCGTCCGGTTCCCGGCTGGGCGCGCTATCGCACTCCCGTGCGCGGACTTTATATGTGCGGCTCAGGAACGCATCCCGGCGGCGGAGTGATGGGCGCACCCGGCTATAATGCCGCCCGCGAAATCTTGAAGGATTGGAAGCACGGCCGCGCGAGCTAATCGCGCTCGGCAAACATTCAAAGGGATTTTCGCCAATGGGATGCCGTCTTACTTTGACTCTTCAAAATGGCTGTTGTGTTTGACGATTTGCCTGCCCGAAATCTTAGTGAGGCGAAAATTACTAGCGTTCATGGCCCAGAATCCCGTGCTCTTCACGCAAGGATTCCATTCCTCTATTTCATCGTGCACGTAGACGGTGCGTAGCGCAATCTGTCCGTCTGCCAAAAAACCAATAATCTCTCCATCAAATCTGCAATCTTCGTGTGAGATACTCTTGAACACTTCACTTAAAGACTTCTGTGTTAGCGATCCCGTCCGTGACGAGTATAGGACGAGGTTGTGTTCAGCTCCTTCGGAATCGTAATACCAGGTTAGGAGATCGGCCAAAAGTATCTCTGAATCGGGAGACCAATCAATTAGTTGCAATCCATTTCCCCTCGTCGGATTGTCCACACCTGCTACATCAAGAATCGGGTCAAATCGGCTATTCGATCCTTTGGCCGTGAATAGGGTTGTATGATTGCGGCAATCGTATTCGTCCTTGTGTTCACTGTCAGGAAGTTGTATTTCGACTCGAGCGTAAGCCATGTGAACGCCATCTGGTGAAATCATGTAAGGTCCACGAATCACAACGGGTTTGCCAGGTTGAGGCTTGACCTCCTCACAAATCGCGGCAGCAGTCGGTTGCGACTTGAACTCATGGATATTGCTGAGAGTTTGTGAAAACCCAAGGGAGCCAACTAAGGAAATGAATGCGGTCGCCAGAGTATGAATCGGCTTCAGATTCATGGCAATAGTTTACATGGAAGGAACTTTCAAAAACCAGAGACCTGAACTGCCATCTGCAAGCAGAATAGATAGATCTAAACCGCAGCCACAACCAGCAGCGTCGCATCATCCGTGAACGTGCCGTTGGCAAAGCGCACGGCTTCCGCGAGGAGTTTGGCGTGCAGTTCTCCTGCGGGCGATGTACGATTGGCCGAAAGCATATCCGCCAACCGCGTTTCGCCAAATTCCTGCCCGTCAGCATCGGTGGCTTCAGTGATGCCATCGGTGTAAAACGCCAGCCGGTCGCCATGTTCCAGCGCGATCTGTCCCTGCGCCGCCGACCAATCCGGAAACTCGCCCAGCACCGGTCCGCCATCTGCCAAACGCAGCACACTGCCATTGGGCCGCGCCACCAGCGGCGGATTGTGCCCCGCATTGACGTAAGTAAACGTCCCTTCGGTTGAATCCAGCACGCCGCAGAAAAAAGTGACATACCTCCCCGGCTCGCAGTTCTCGCAAAGAATGCGGTTCACCCGCCGGCACAGCTCCACCGGGCTGCAATCTTCTCCAGCGTAGGCCTTTACAGCCGCCTGCAAGTTGGACATCACCAGCGCCGCAGGCATTCCCTTGCCTGCAACATCTCCAATGCAAACCAGGGCGCGGTTTGTGTCCAGCGGCAAAACATCGTAGTAATCTCCGGCCAGCACACGCGCAGGGCGGTACGCCGCAGCCAGCTGAAATCCCGGCAGCGCCGGCAATTCCCGCGGCAACATTCCCTCCTGAACCGCGCGAGCCGCGTCTATATCGCGCTCGTCCTGACGCAGCCGCGATCGCTCGGCGCGCCGCGCCTGCCCGCGAATAATCTGAGTATGCAGAATTCGCCGTAGCGCCGCGTTGTCCCACGGCTTCTGGATGAAGTCGCCTGCACCGCGTTGCAACGCCTCCACAGCCACTTCCACGCTGCCCCACGCCGTCATCACCACAATGGCCAGGTCGCGGTCCAGCACGCGCAGCTCTTCGATCAGCTCCAGCCCCTCGCGGCCGGAGGTGGTGTCGCGCGCGTAATTCAGGTCCAGCAGCGCCAAATCAAATGGCCGCTCTCTCACGGCAGTGACCACGGCTGCTGGCGACCCCGCCAATTCGATATGGTACCCCTCATCGCGCAGCGCCAACCGCAGCGCTTCTCCCACGTGAGGCTGGTCGTCAGCGATCAGGATGCGGATTTGCGCAGCAACTTCAGGAGCGATTCCCACTGCCATTCACCCTCATAAACCTTCAATCAGAGTATTGCACGGCCCAGGCCCATCACAAGTCCCTGCTAAGCCATTAATTTCCAACTACATAGAAGCGTAATGGCGAAAGACCCCAGACCAGTCTGTCCGCTACTGGGACTTATCGTTGCGTCCGTGGACATCAATTTGTGAGTTCCCGATTCGGTACACGGAGGCTCCGCTGCCCAAGCTTTAGAACCACCCCTGTAGCTTGTACCTCAAATCCGCCCAAAGTAATCTAATATTGTAACTTAAATGGCCCGCACCCAAATTCCGCAAGGCGACTTGGTCTCTATTCCATCCTCCAGTCGGGAAAGCCGCCTGAAGTCCGCCCTATTCCATGGTGGCAAGCTCACCTTGGAAAACCCAGACTACGTTCGAATGTTGCAGGCTCTCACAGAGGCGCTGCAGAGTGTTGACGGTGAGCCATGTGACCTTACATGCTCTGCCCTTGGCATTCGGCGGGGGCACGCGCAGGCAAGCATCCTGGCTAACGAGCCGGGTGTAATGGCCGGAATGGCTGAGGGTCTTTATTTCTATACATACCACGGTCTAAAGGCCAAATCGCTTACGGCCGATGGCCAAGCGATCCAGGCAGGTCAGGAATTGCTTCGCCTTGAGGGCCAGGCCGAATTGCTTCTCTCTTCCGAACGGGTCGGCTTGAACCTCCTGCAGCGCATGTGCGGCATCGCCACAGCCACCCATCGGCTTGCGGAGGCCGCTAGAAAGCGCTCGGCGCACACTCACGTCGTTGTCACGCGAAAAACGCCCTGGGGCCTTCTCGACAAGCGCGCCGCACACCTTGGCGGAGGTGGCACGCACCGGCTGGGATTGGGCGACGCTATCCTCATCAAGAGCAACCATTTGCGGCTCTTCGCGGTCCAAGAAGCAGAGGCTGTCCCTCTTGCTCTAACCAAGGCATGGTCGGAGCGCCAGAAAGCCGCATTCATAGAAGTTGAAGTGACCGGGCTGGAGGGCGCTTTGGCGGCTGGCCGAGCCTTTCAAGACTTGAGGGGGACAGACGCAAAATCAGATTCGTATCCTTGCCTTATAATGTTGGATAATAGGTCCCCAGGAGAAGTAGCGCGGATCATCGCCGCCCTCCGCGCCGAAAGCCTGTGGGACAATGTGCTGATTGAGGTCAGCGGCGGCATTTCGGAGGAGACGCTCGGCGCCTACGCGGATTGTGAAGTGGACGCCATTTCGATTGGCGCATTGACACATTCCTGCCGTGCGTTGGACCTCCGAAGTAAATTGGATATTAAGGCCGGCGACAGCGGCCGGGTGGTAAGAAAAGACGCATGACACCGACTGCCACAAAACTCCGGTTTGAGGACCGCTACACGCTTCCCATCGTGGAGGAGATGCACGATTCCGCGGATGAGGTGGGCCGGAAGCAGGCGCGCATTCGGGAACTGAAGAAAGTGAAGAACGCGGTGGTGCTGGCGCACAATTACCAGCGCGATGAAGTGCAGGACGTGGCCGATTTTGTCGGCGATTCCCTGAAGCTTTCGCAAACCGCGGCGAGCACACATGCCGGCGTGATTGTGTTTTGCGGCGTACACTTCATGGCCGAAACCGCGGCGATTCTCTGCCCGGAAAGAACCGTGCTTCTGCCCGACTTGCGCGCGCAATGTTCACTGGCCTCCTCGATTACCGTGGAAGAATTGCTTTCGTGGAAGAAGCGTTACCCGGATGCGGTGGTGGTCTCCTACATCAACACCTCCGCGGCAGTGAAAGCCGAGAGCGATTACTGCTGCACTTCGGCGAACGCGACGAAAGTGGTCAACTCTATTCCCAGGGACAAACAAGTTTTACTGCTGCCCGACAAATATCTCGCCGACGTGGTTGCGCGCCAAACGGGCAGGACCAACATCATCGCCTATCCCGGCTATTGCCACGTCCACAAATCCATCGACCCGCAGCAAGTGGTTGAGATGATGGACGATTATCCCGATATCGAGTTGCTGATCCATCCGGAGTGCGGCTGCGTCAGCGCCTGCATGGTGAAAGTGCTGGATGGAACATTGCCCAAGGAGCGCACTCTGTTCCTTTCCACGGAGGGAATGCTGCGACACGTGCAGGAATCTCCGGCCAAGGAATTTGCGGTGGGAACGGAAATCGGAATTCTGCATCGCCTGCGGAATCAGAATCCGGGCAAGGAATTTTATCCCGTGAATCCGAACGCCATCTGCGCGTTTATGAAGACCATCACTCTCGACAATATTATTGCCAGCATGGAGACCATGACGCCCCAGGTCACCGTTCCCGCGGACATTGCCCGCCGGGCCAAGCGCGCCATCGATCGCATGTTGGAATCGGTCTAGCAAAAACAAGTCG
>Ga0070733_10000323_pt1 | contig 40541 bp, 31 predicted proteins | sample Coa_R1_9_FD_66450 | JGI IMG/M metagenome (GOLD analysis project Ga0070733, IMG submission 66450) | Surface soil microbial communities from Centralia Pennsylvania, which are recovering from an underground coalmine fire - Coalmine... | ecosystem: Environmental > Terrestrial > Soil > Unclassified ... | reverse complement strand
AGGGTCAGGATGGAGCCGACGAGCGGACTTGAACCGCTGACCTGCCGATTACGAATCGGCTGCTCTACCAACTGAGCTACGTCGGCCTGCCGATAGTTTATCAAATAGCCAGTCGCCGGCCGGCGCGGCCTCGATTCCTCGCCGGGTGGAGTGGCGGACGGGTTATGCCGCCTTCGCTGTCACCAGGCGGTCATACTCTGACTGGGACTCGGCGGGCAGCAGCACCCATAGCGTATACACTCCAATCGCAGTGCCGAAGGGAACGTTGAAAAGTGAAACAAACGCCAGCACTAGCGCGAGAACTCGCGCCCAGCGGTCATGCTGCATCAGTCCCCATCCGGTAAAGAATCCGAAGGCCGCTTTGCCGAGCAGCAAAATTCCGAGCACGGTCACGATCGAACTCAAAAACTCAATCGGCACGTCGGGAGGGATCTTGCCCAGTTCGCGCAGATGAGGGAACAACGTTACACCCACAATCACCAGCAGGAATCCGCCGATCGCATTGAACGCGGAGACCGCCATCCACAAAATGCCCAGCAGGTGGCTGTGATGCTGCACGCGTCCACCAACCGGACGCATCACCGCCACCGGCCCCACAATCTGCTTGCCGCACTTGCCGCAGAATGCCTGACCCGCCTGCACTGCCGTCCCGCATCCGTCGCAGAACATCTCTAGCCTCCCCGGTGATGGCTGAAGATTCGTTGATCGCACGTTCGATGACCGCTACGACTGGTCGCTCGCCCACGCCCATATATACGAAAAAACATTCCGGACAGTTCCGCTCGGTGCGACCTGAGCCTTTGCCGAGGAAACTTGCCAGAAACGAAAAGGCCACCCGGCAACTGGATGGCCTCTTCTTCAAGGGAGAATAGTTCCAACGGAAGGCTTGAAATCCGTCAAAACTTTCTGCCGAAATCTTATGAGCCAAAAAAGCGGGGTGTCAAGCGATTTCTGCGAAATAAATGCTTTTGTTATCAATAACTTACAAAACAAACCAACATCAGGAAGAAGTGTAGCAAATTGAGACAACCCAGCTCCCACTAGCCTTAAACCGATCTTTCTAAAGCCACTTAACCCTCCCCTTGGCGGGCCTCAGCGCCCCTCCGGCCGGTCCCGGGGCTCCTCTTCAACCACTTCGGTTTCGACTACGGTCACGGTCGTTTCGGTGAGTCGCAGAGAAATAAATTCCATCTGTTCCGGCCGGTCGAAGACGCGGTCCGGGAACAGTCGCTTCATCAGGATTCGGATGCCGCCAAACGCGACGCCGGCAACCACCGCCAACCCGCCCACAACCGCGCACAGGATGACGACGTTCAGCACCAGCAGATAGAGATCGTGCGCGTCCCGATTCTCGGTGGCCTGGTTCCAGGTGATGTTGGCTTCATAGCTGACCGATTCGAGTAGCGCTTTACTGTCCTTCGCCGAAGTCGGGCCCGACACGACCGCGATCATCGGTCCGGTCCGCTTGTACAGGAACGTTCCCGCATCTTCGATCGTCGAGACTCCCGGCTGCGGCGGCGCATGCGGATGCGCCGGATCCATGCGCCGGAAGTGCTCGATCGCCACCTGCGGATTGGTGTAATAAATCAGCATCAGCGTGGCTTCGCCGCTGGGCGTGTCGTAATGGCCCAAGGTCACTTCCGCGCTGGAATTGAAGTCCACTTGCTGGGCCGAGAGCGGAGTTGCCATCGCCGACAGAGCCTCTGGGCCTTCCGCATATTTCTGGGTGTTCGGGATGTAGCCGCGCCGCGGCAGAAATTGCAGCACCGGCGGCAGCGTGGCCGCACTGCCCGCGGTCTTGGGCAGGAGTCCGGCGAGTTCGCGTAGTTCCGCCCCGGACATCACGCTCTGCCGGCTGAAGAGCGCATCCACCAGCACCTGGCCGCGATAGAAAAGAACGCGTTCTCCCGCCGCCGACTGGAGAGACGCACCCTGATCTCCGATCTCCTCCCGCGCCATGTTGGGCTGCAGGTAGAACGTATAGGCCCCGAAGGCGCCCGAGGCGTCAGCAAAGCGGGCGGCGCGAATCTTCAGGGTGCGTCCGTCGTCACGCGTGAAGCTAGCGGAGCTGAAGTCGGTAAAGCGGTATTCCCTAAGCACCGCGGCATTCGTGGGATCCGCGGCGGCCGGGTCGTGGCTCACTTCGGCCGAGCCCTCCATCTGCCACCCGGCGAATTGCGGCGGCAGCACACTTGGGGCTGACGCATTCTGCCCAGGGGCTCTCAACCCTGCAAAAACAATGAAGATCAGCGCGATTTTCGCGTACCGGAAGTGTCTCATCCGTGATCCTGCGGCCGTAACCTTCGAAGGTGCCTTCGGTAATTAGACCATAGCCCACCCCGAAAAGGTTCCATGGTGGTGCAAGCTGCTGATCCTGCGCCTTTTCCGGGCCTGATTACCATCGGGCCTTCAACCCACCTGTCGGAGCCATTCCCAGTTTTGCCGCCGAGCGGCACACTGTGTGTGGGTGCCAAGAATGCCGCAAGTGAACAACGAATCGAATCAGCGCCAGGGAAATCGCACCAAGGCTGTTCTTCCCGTGCGAATCAAGGGAACGGACAGCAGTGGTTTGGCGTTCGACGAACTGGTTCACACACTCGACGTGACGCCCGCGGGCGTGCGGATTGGCTCGCTGCGGCGCATGCTGAGCGTGGGCGACGAAATTACGGTTTTTTTCCGCCAGCGGCGCTTCCAGTATCGTGTGATCTGGGTCAAGCAGATGAAAGGCACCACGGAATATCAGGTCGGTCTGCAGGCTTTATCGCACGATGCTGAACCCTGGGGACTCGCCGCCGAACCGAAGGCACAAGCTCCAGGCCGGGCGGTGTCGGCTGCAGGCATCGCATAAGACTTTCGCAGGCTGTGGGGGACAGGAGAAATTTCTATGACTAACTTATTGCATCGTCTCTGGAAGGATGAAGAAGGGCAGGATATTGCCGAGTATTCGGTGATGCTGGCTGTCATCCTCGTCATCGTCGTTGGAACCGTTCGTCTGATCGGCTCCAACGCCGGCAACATTTTCTCGCAGGTGGGCAGCTCGCTGCAGTAAGGCGGTCGTCCGCTTGGTTCTTGTCCCGCCTGCGAGCCGCCGCCCTCTTCGAAAGGGGCCGGCTCGCACTCCGCCTCGAAGCCGCCCCGAAGCCGCCTACCGGGGCGCCTGCAGCTTCAACTCCTCATCAATCACGCGCGCAAATTCGCTCTGCGGCTGTGCTCCGGACAATGGACGGCCATTGATGAAGAACGCCGGCGTGCCCTGCACGCCCAGTTTCTCGCCTTCGCCCTCGTCGCGCAACACCGCGTCCTTGTATTTTCCGCTGTCCACGCACTTCTTGAAGTCATCTGAGTCCATGCCCAGCTGCGTGGCGTAGGTCATCAGCTGCTGCGGACCCGCCGCTGGAGCATTCTTGTAGAGCAATTCGCGATACTCCCAGAACTTGCCATGCTCCAGCGCGCAGCGCGCCGCTTCGTGGGCCTTTTCTGAATCCGGATGCAGCGGCTGCAACGGAAAGTCGCGGTGCACCAGCCGGACTTTGTCCTTGTACTGCGCCAGCACCTGCTGCACCGTTTCCTGGGCCTTGCGGCAGAAAGGACACTGAAAGTCCTCGAATTCAACGATGGTCACGGCGGCATTGGCGGCGCCGCTGCTGGGTCCGTTCGCTCCGACAGCCATCCGGAACGGCGGTGGCGGATCGAGATAGATCTCCACCTTCGAGTTCGCCTCGAGACTCTTGGCGAACTCACGCCGGCGATCGGCGATTTTCTGATCCTGCAGCAAAGACCGGATCTGGTCAGCGACCTCGGCTTCCGGCCGCTGTAGCTGCGCCTTGTTCAATTCGTAGATGCGGTGAATGTCGTCGTTGGTGACGGGCACTGCCTTCGCCGTCACCTCGCTGGCCACCAGCGCATCGAGAGTTACATTGCGCCGTTTGGCCTCTTTCGCCAGCAAGCGATCGTCAATTAGTTCCTGCAGCTTCTTTTGCTTGAGTTTGTAGACCTGCCGCTCCGCATCAGCCAGCGACTCGCCGGCAGTCTGATCCAGGTCCTGCGACGAAATCTTTTCTCCATCTACTTCCGCCACCACGCCCGCGGGTGGATCTTTCTGTGTCTGCGCTCGAACCGCGGCAGGAAACATCGCTATAACCATCAGGACGGCATGCAGTCCGCTAGGTTTCATGTTCGTTTCCACCCGCTTTCGCTTACCTGTTGGATTCCGGATCACCAGCGCGCAAACAACAATGTGCCGGGAGGCTCAACTGCCTCGCCGGCACATTCTATCCGTTCTTTCCTCGCGCTCGCCGCCGACGGCCTTCTGGAACTGCCGCAGGGCCGCCAAAGCCCGTTTGCCGGCTAATTAATCGCCGGTGCCGCAGGTGCAGCTGCCGTGTCCGCTGCCGTCAAGAGAGATAGCGTAGCAGTCCACCAACAGATTGTCGTTCCACCGACCGAGCGACCGCTCGGAGTACTCAGTCTCGGTGATCAGGAACGAGTCGTCCACATGTGTTCCCCAAGCGCGAATCGTCGGCTCGACGATATCGTTGAGAGGACTGCACACGTTATTGTTGGTGTAGCCGGAGATGATGGTCACTTCCCCCTCGGTCAGCTTTACGCCGGTCAGAGGGTTGGCGGTCAAATCAACGTTGACCGAGAGCTTGCGCAGCCCGTTCGGCGTGACCAGGCAGGCGCAGCACTCTGACAGTTCCTGCTCCGGATCGAACACGTAAATCTGGGCGCAGAGATTGCCGGTGGGAGAGCCAGGGTTGCTGATCCGGACTTTTCCATCGGGCGCGCCACTGGTGTTCGCGTTATCGAAATAGTTAACTTTCTGCACATCGGACGCCGAGGCGTTGACCAGCGGAGTGCTCGCGCCATGGGCCGTCCACGCCAGGTTCTGCGCGCTAGCGGTAGTGCCCAGCATTCCGGCCACCAGAACTGCCAGGGCGTATATCGAGCAAGAGCGGAAGATCTTCATTGGAATGTCTCCTGAGATTTGTTCATCGCAGGTGGGGGGCCGGAGCGATGTCCCGTTTCTAACTTGTCCTGCGCTTCGCAGTCGTCGCAGGTTCACACTGGGTGCACAGTACCACACAATGATAGTGCTGAACAGCGGTAGAAAGGAGTAACTCATCGGCCTAACCAATCTGACTACTCCCCCTACCGCGGCGACCCTCGGGTCGGTTGAGAACAGGTCGGTTGAGAAATTGTGAGCCGGGACCTTTCGGTCCCAGCCCACGGTATGCCATCCGTCCGAGTGCGGCCGAAGGGCTTTAGTACTTCTCCTCCATCACGATCTGCTGGAACTGACACTTAGTCAGGCGGAAGTCCAGAGGCTCGAAATAGTGAGGATTGTCGTTCACCAGGACCACGTAATAAGCATTCGGGTTGCTGCCGGTCGGTTTCAGTTGCTCATTGTCCAGGTGATAGTTGATGGTGTTGCCGCAAACGTTGGCCGGCGGCTGCAACGGCGCTGGGCTTTTCTTCTCCAGGAACGTAGGCACGATGTCCTGGGTAGTAAGCCGAAGTTGAGTAACCGAACTCAGCGGGACACCCAGCGTGTTCTCCAGCAGGATTCGCGCACCGCTGCCGTAGACGGGTTCACCGCAGAGGGCCGACGTGTTATCGCTGAACACCGGGTCATTGCTGGTAATGTTCAGCGTCCCGGTCTGCTGGTCGGGAGCCGTCGGATTCTGATCCGTGAGGATTTCCGGCTTGAAACGCACGGTGATTGGCACCGGCTTCCCGGCCGGAGCCAGGGTGATCGGGAACTTGGTGTTCACCACGTTGTACTCGAGCGGCGTCGGCGGCAAAGCGAGACCCTTGCCGTCCAGTCCGTTCACCGTCGTTGCGCTCGGGATGATCAACGGGCAAATCCCGGTGTTGCTTACCGTAATCTGCTTGTCGGTGTAGCAGCCCAGGGTCCCGGTCGGATCCGACACGGTAGGTGGATAGTCGTTGAGCCCGGTCAGATTCGTCGGACCCAACACCATCGTCGGACATCCCTCGATGCCCTGCACCGGCGTGACGAACACCGGATTGCTGGGATCGTTGCTGACAATCACGATGTTCGACGTCTCCGGCGTGGTGTTGCTGCAGGTGACGTAGCCGGGACTACCGTAGGGCGCCGGCTGAAATGCCACCGGCAGATCAACATTGGCGTCCGCGCTCAACACCAGCGGACTGGTGGGCAGCGCGAACTGCGGGCTGCTCGACGAGATGCTGGTGATGTTGAGATTGCAGGCTCCGGTGTTGAGCACCTCCAGGTTCAGATCCCCAACCTTGCCCGAGCACACGTTGCCGAACTTCCCGCCGTTGGCAATCGTGGCGGCAATCTTCGGGCAAGGCACTGTCCCCGAAAGAGGCAGCACCGTGCCGAATGGCTGCGTAGGATCGTTGCTGAAGACGGCCACTTGCCCGGTGAGCGGGACCGTATTACTGCAGGCTTGCGTGAGACTCGGATCAAACGCCAGCGGGAATGAGATGGTCCCATCGGCCGTCAGCGTCACGGGGTAGGAGACCGCGATCGGCGGCTGGAATGGGGCGGTGGTCGAGATACCAGAGATGAGCAGGTTGCATGAACTCTGGTTGGTCACGTTGAGACTGATGCTCGACGTGCCTCCCGGACACACGTTGCCGAAGTTTCCGTTGCTCACAATGGTGGCATTGATGCTCGGCGCGGCCGCGCTCGCGGTCGCGGTCAGATCAACATACGGCGCGCTGGGATCGTTGCTCGTGATGCGGATGTCGGCTGTAGCCGTCGGCTGCCCGGGAATCGGAGTGAACTGCACGGTGAAGGTCACCGACGAATCCGGGCTGATGCTGATCGGCAGATTGAGGTTGTTGGCGATGCTGAAACCTGGCGTGTTGAACAGGTTCTGCACGTTGTAAACGATTAGATTTTGCGTTCCCGTGTTGATGACCTCGAAGGTCTGCGTGCCGATAGCCCCGGAGCAGACTGCTCCAAAGTTCAGCCCGGTGGTCTGGTTCACCGAGATCACCGGCCCAGTCGCTTGGGCGAAATCGAATACGCCGCGGCCGTAAGTGGAAGCCCGCAGCACGCCGGCCTGCTCATTGATCCGAAGCTGCGTTACCGGCGCATTGGGCAGGTGTAGATCGTCCAGCGCGGCCCACGTAGTACCGCCGTCCAGCGAGCGCAGCACGCCGAGGTCGGTTCCTACGTAGATCCCGGTCGGGTTTGACCCGCCATCCAGCGCGATCGTGTTGAATGGGATGAACAGCGGGAACGGCGAAAGGTCCGTCCAGCTCGTGCCACCAATCGTGGTTTTCATCACGTGGCTGACGCCGTATCCGGACAGGGTTGCGTAGAGCGTGCTCGGATCGTTCGGATCGAAGGCCAACTGGCTCACACCCACGCTTGGGAGATTCCGGGTGATGTTGGTGAACACGACTCCGCTGGGTGGCCCAACGGTTGACGCCAGGGCATTCGTGCTCAAATAAACGCTGGTACCGCCCTCCACCACCGCCACAATGTTGGGGTTGCCAATCGAGACCGCCGTCGGGCCCGCGCCGGTGATCGCCGTGAAGTTCGTAATCTGGCGCCAGCTGGTCCCACCGTTGGTGGTCTGGAAAAGTTGCCCCGGCACCGCCGTGGCGCATCCTGTGGGCTGGTTCGAGGTGCCTCCGAAGTAGAGATAGCCCGCGTTGTTTGGATCCACGTCCAGCGAGTTGCTGAATGTTGCTACCTGGTTGTTGCAGCCGCCGTTCGGGATGTTGTTGGTGATATCAGCCCAGGTCGAGCCGCTGTCGGTAGATCTCTGTGGCCCGCCGTCGTTCACTATATAGGCTAGGCTTTCATTCGCAGGAATGCCGGTCTGGTCGAAAACCGCAATGATCCCGTCCCCTCCATACGTATCCTGCCAGGTGGGGGAGCCGGTGTATTGGGCCGTCCCGTTATCCTGCATCGCAATCAGGGTCACGCTGGCGGTCGAGTCCCGCTTCACGTCCATGTGATAGATCAAGCTGGTCTGCAACCCACCACCGTTGATGGTAGGGGGAGGCGAGCCTCCATTGGTGCCCGTCCACGTTACCCCGGTATTCTCGGTCCGCCAGATGCCGCCATCGTCACCGGCATACACGAATGACGCTGCGGATGGTTGCGCAACGAAACCAAAACTGTGACTGTCGGCGTGGATTCCGTTTGTGACGTCGGTAAAGGTGTTGCCCGCGTCGGTGGAAACCCACGTGTCGGTACCACCCCAATACAGAATGTCGTTGATGCCGTCACCAGGAGACCCGGGATCCACTGCGAGCGTGTTGGTGTAGAAACATTGACAGGCGCCTCCTGAAGGGAACAGGCCCGTGGATGCGCGCTGCGTCCACGTCGCACCCTGGTCCGTGCTCTGAAAGATACCCAGAATGTTGTAGTAGGGGTCGTTGGGGATGGGGAAATTCCCGCCCGTGCCCTCCAGCACCACGTAAACCACCTGCACGCCGGCGGCGTTCGGCGGCGTGGCGGGCGGGTCGAGGGAGACGATCACCTTGCCGATGCCCGGCGCAGAAGCACCAGACTTAACGTGCGTAGCCAGCGCGGCAGCGACCGCGGGGGTTGTAGGGCCGAGCACCTGCGTCCAACTCGCTCCCCCGTTGTTCGTCTCAAAGACACCCTGTCCGAGCATTCCGGCAAACAACACGCGATTCGCGGCCGGCGAGGATGCATCCAACACCAACGACTGTCCGTAACCGTTGCCATTGGTCCCCTGGTTCCAGCTGTTGCCTCCATCAATGGAGGTGTAGAGTCCGTTACTCGCCGCCAGGTACACGACGTTGCTGGCAGCGGGGTCCACGGCCACGCCGTTAATGTTCTGACCCTGGAAAATGAAGCCGTTCCCATTGTTTGAGGACGGGAAGCCCGACCCAAGAACGATCCAGCTGCCGCCGCCGTCGGTTGACTTCAGCAGGCCCGCCGTGGACGCCGAGTTGTTGGTGTAATTCGAGCCTCCAACATAGATTGTGTCCGTGTTATTCGGATCAATGGCGATCGAATTGGGCTCGCCAATGGCCAGCGACGGCTCGTGATCGATCAACGGCGTCCAGGTGTTGCCACCATCGTTGGATCGCCACGCGCCACCGGAACTCGCGCCCTGGATGATTTCGTTGGGGTTAAAGGGATTGACCGCAATTCCGTTGACGCGGCCGTTCCAGAAACTGTTGCCGGCCTGAATCGGACTCGGCCCCAGCGCGCGCCACACCACACCGGTCAGGCTCGAGGGAGAAGCCATCGGACCTGCTTTGCCCTTCATCGCGCCGCCCACTTTCGGCAGCTTGTCCCATTGCAGCTTCTTCGCCTTCTCATACGCATTGGCCGGAACGGGCCCCGAGCGTGTGCGGTCTGCCCAGAACTTCTTCACCCCGAGAGTGACGTCGTCCCAGGGCTTTTCGCCGGCGGCGCTCTCCTGTCCAACAGCTGTTGAACGGCTGGGCGTCGCAGTGGGCTGGCCATTGGGTGGAGTCTGCTGTGCACCGGAGACAGTCACCAACAGGGCAACTAGGGTGAGCAGGACTGCAGGAAATAGTTGTTTCCGGGACATTGCAGACAGGCAGACGACGTGGGTCATATCATCCTCCACAGGATGGGAGAGTCGTTTGGATTCCCTGAGGACAACAGCCAAAATCTGGTGGCTGTTAACGCATGCACGAGTGGGGAACAGGGTTCGCGCGATGCGAGCGCAGGATGCTCCCGAACCGCCCGCTTGTCAAGCGATTTAGCGGACTAGTCCGTTTTGGTAGTTATTCCGCGAGATGTGAAGTGATGCCGGGGCGTGGAAAAACATGCCGAGCTGTCCTACCTGATCTTGCCGCAAGAAGATCGCCTGCTCGGCTACTGCCCGGCCGGTTTATCCATCTTACTGGCGACCTTCACACCGCTGAGACCATTCACGTATTTGGCAATGCCGCGATACAGAGATTCGGCAATTTTCTGCCGGTATTCGCTGGTCTCCAGCCGTTTCTCGTCGCCTGGATTGCTCACAAACGAGATCTCGGCCAGGATGGATGGCATATTCGCGCCGATCAGGACGATGAACGGCGCCTTCTTGACCCCGCGGTCGCGAATCCCCGGACTCTTCGACGCCAGCCCATCGTGCAGCGACTCCTGGACATCGCCGGCGAATTCACGCGATTCCTCGATCTTCTCTTTCAACGCAATCTTCTTCACCAGGTCCTGCAGTTCGTAGATGGATTTCTCCGAAACCGCGTTCTCGCGCGCCGCCACTTCCAGCGCTTCCGGCGATGAAGTGAAGTTCAGATAGTAGGTCTCGACTCCGCGGGCTGACTGATCCTCGCTCGAATTGGCGTGAATGGAAACGAACAGATCGGCCCGCCGCTGGTTTGCAATGGCGGTCCTGGTTTCGAGCGGAATAAACGTGTCGTCCTTGCGCGTATAGACCACTTCAGCGCCCAGCCTGGTCTCGAGCAGTTTGCCCAGCCGCTTGCCCACTTCGAGCACCAGATCCTTTTCTTCCAAGCCATTCGGACCGATGGTTCCCGTGTCATGTCCGCCGTGCCCGGGATCAATCACGATCCGCCCGATCTTGAGTCCCAGCGCGCGGATGAGCGACCGGTCGCCGGCCGCCGTCGGACGCGCTTCATGAATGTCTACATCTCCTCGGCTCGGCACATCGGAAGCGTCCGCGTTGTCGGGATCGTCGTCGGCATCGGCCGCATCCTGATCTTTTGATTTCGTCCTGGCGGCGTTTGTCGGAACGGTCACCCCGTGTGAGCGGCTTCCGTTTCTTGCGGAATTTCTCCCGGCCCGCCGCGGCGGGTCATTCTCCACGATCACCTTCTTGACCGGCGTCGAATCCGTTTTCACCGCGATTGCTGTGGTCGGCGTCTTCGCTCCGGCCGCGCTGGCAGTGGCTTCGTCATCTCCCGGGTCGGCGCTCGCATCCGCCGCCTGATCATTCCCGGCGTCGCTTTTCGTCTCGGACTTTGCGCCCGCCTCGACTCCCCGCTTTGCCATCGCTGGGTCCGTCTTGATCTCCGGTCTTGCTCCCGCCCGAGGCCCGACTTCCACGTCCGCTGCCAGGTCGTCCCGCAGCGGCTTGGCGTGCTCCGCCTTCGCTTCCTTTCCGCGAATATCCTTGCCATGGATATCAATGATCAGCCGGTAAGGGTTCGGCAGGAGGAACGCGTCATAGTCAGAGAGGCTGTCTACTTCCAGCACCACCCGCGTGCGCCCGGGCTGGAACTGCGCCACACGAATTTTCTTGAGGAAGCCGTCGTCCACGTCGAAGCTCTTGCCCACCAGCGTGGATGCGAGCTTCGTATCCCGCAGATCAAAGAAAATGCGGTCGGGATCGGCGATGCGCTGCGACCCGAACTTCACGTCCCCTTCCAGATCAATGGCCACGCGCGTGTAGTCCGGCGTGGACCAGTGCCGGATTCCCGTGACCCGCGGCAGGCGGCTGCTGCGCATCGTGTGCAGGCCCGCCGAACCTTCGCTGCCGGAAGCATCACTCCCGCTGTCGGTAGCTTTGTCCGCGCCGCTGTTGCCGCTCGTGCCCTTTGCCGTGCCTTTGTCGCCGGCAGCATCCGCGGCAGCCGTCACCGGCTTCTTTTGTGCGCCGGCCTTCCTTTCCGCCGCAGCCTGACGATCGAGTTCCGCTACCGCCTGCTGCGCGTCGTCCACCAGCCGGTTCCTCGGATAGCGATGCAGAAATTCCTGAAACACCGCCCGCGCCTGCTGCGGATCGTTCAAATCGTCCTTGTAGATTTCGCCGATCGTGAATAGCGCGTCGCAGCGGTACTTGCTGCCCGGATATTCGCGCCGCAGAAACCGGTACTGTGCGATGGCCTGGTTCAGAATCTTGTCGTCGTCGAAGCGCCGTCCCATCTCCACCAGCGTTTCAGCCACCGCCACTACGCTGGGATCGGCCTTGGTGGAAGTCGGCATGCCGTAATACACACTGCGGTAGGCATTGAGCACGCGCTGGTAGTCGTGCCGTGTGCGGTCGGCCGGAGGGCGGCCATTGAGCGCCTCGCGCATACGCTCGGCGTTGGCAAACTGCTGCCGCGCCCAGGCTTCGGAATGATGCGAGCGTGCGAACGACGACGCCGGCAGCGCCAGCAACAGCACCAGCGCTCCCCAGCGTGATTTTCGCTGCATGAACCTGATCTTCAAAATCTTCGGCCCGCTGAACTCTTTGTGCTTCTAGGGTACCCCGCTGCTCGGCGCTTTCTGGCGCGAGAGGCGGGAAAGTCCGTTGCCGTTGAACTGTCCTGTGGTACCTGAGAGACTGCTAAAAAGCCTGCTTAAAACAGATGCAGGAACCCTAATCGGTGTTGCTGATGTAAAGCACGCCCCTCGCATCCCGTTGCACGCGCACGGGATCGCGCGACGCTCCCGACTTCGAGAAATCAAATCCGCCGTAATAGAGGTTCGTGATCCGCCGCACATAGTTCTGCGTCTCGGTATAGTGCGGCACGCCCGCGCTGCGCGCGACCGCTCCCGATCCGGCGTTGTAGGCGGCCAGGGTCAAATCCACGTCGCCGCCATAAGCCTCGAGCAACTGTTTGAGGTGCCGCACGCCGGCATCCACATTCTGCTGGGCGTCGAAAGGATTCTTCACCTTCAGTTCGCGCGCCGTGGCCGGCATCAGTTGCATCAGGCCCATCGCGCCTTTGCGCGAAACCGCGTTGGGGTTGTAATTCGATTCCACCTTGACGACCGCCCGCACCAGGTTCGGATCCACGTTATGCCGTGCCGCCGCCATCACGATCGCCCCGTCCACTTCTTCCGGCGAGGCTTGATGTCCGCGGAAATTCGCCGCCGCGATCCGGGCGTTGGCCGTACTGGACGACTCGCGCACGAAGTACTGGCTGCTGATCTCCGCCGCCGCCGACCGCGCCTCGCGCATCGAAACCGTTCCCGCCGAGGGCACCGGCTTCCAGCGGTTTTCCTTGGCGCTCCAGTACATCAGCGATGAGCGCCTGGGCTGTGGTACTGCGGCCGGACGCGCCTGCGCTGGAGCCTCATCATTCACGTAAATTGTCCGGCCGTGCCCGTCGGTCGTGGTGGTCACGGGTGACGTCACAGACGACGAGTTCGCGTCCGAAGAGTCTTCGGCACGCACCTGGAGCACAAATGGAGTGAAGGAGGTCGCAACCGTCGTGGCCGTCAGCATCAACGCGATTTGCAGGCGCTTTCGCATATCCGGGCGTTGCCTTTCACCGAATCTTCGCCGTGAGGAGCATGCCCCCAGGCATACTTCCCCCCGCGTTTACCCACCCGGAACCTGACGGAGAATCTACCACCAGAGTAGCTAGATTATAGGCTGCGGCTGGGGACACGGCAAACTATCTGAAGTGCGTAGAACCAGCGGAGTAATCTGCGTAACTGATTGAAATATGAAGTAATTAGCTAACTCCAACGTCGACTGCAACCCACCGGAAGTAACCTGCCAGGCTTAGTTACCTCAGGCCGCTAGCGTTCCAGCGCCGCGGCGAACCCATCCAGTGACAGCGACCGCAGCAGATTCCTTCGCATCCCGCGCTCGACTTCGGCCAGCCGGTCCGAAGCCGCCGCAATCCACTCAAAATCCGCCGTCTCCGCCAGCCGCCTCAAATCCGCCGAAATATCCGTATTGCGAATCATCTCCGCCGCTCCTGACTGCAGAAACATCAGATCCCGCAGCAGCGAATACAGGGTCCGGATCAGCGCCTCGGTTTTTTCCTTCCCCTCCGCGCCCGCGCGATACGACTCCGTGACCTTGAACAACTCGCTGTGTTCGCCGCCCTGGTTTGTCGAAGCCTGGTTTGACAAAGCGAAGACCGCCGATTTCAGAATCGTCAGCGCATTTGCCCGCGCTGCCGTGTACGCCTCCAGATCGAAACTCCGCGCCCGCCCGACGGCTCCTTCCGAGAGTCGCGCCACCAGCGTCCGCTGCGCCGGTTTCCAGTCCGGCCGCTCCTTCGCCAGATATTTTTCGATCTCCTCCGCCCCGAGCGCCCCCAGCGTAAACACCATGGCCCGCGATCGAATCGTGGGCAGCAACTCCCCTGGATTCTCAGTCAGCAGAAAAATCGTGGCAAACTCCGGCGGCTCTTCCAGCACCTTCAGCAGCGAATTCGCCGCTTCTTTCATGAACGCCGAATCGGTGAAGATATAAACCCGTTCCCGGCCCTCCGCCGGACGGTAATAAATCGTTTCGATCACCCGCCGCACCTGGTCCACCTTGATCATCATCTGCGGAGGGTCGGGCGGAATCACCAGCACATCGGGATGGGTCTGCACGAAGAGCCGCGTTTCCTTCTTGTCGGCCTCGCGCAGGTTTTCCCGCGCCTCGACCGCCTCGGCAAAGCGCGCATCCAGATCTGCCGCCTGCGCGATGCGCACACAATTCGCGCACTTGCCGCAGAAATCTGGCAGCCCGTCAGTAGCCCTGAAACTGGCTCTACGGAGATGTCTTGGGAAGGGCACGGCTTCAGCCGTGCCGCCTCCGGCGACCGAGGATGTGGGCTTTAGCCCCTGAGGATCAACTGCTGGAGCCAGGCAATTCATCGCCTGCGCCAGCATCACCGCCAGCGTGTACTTGCCCGCCCCGCGCGGGCCCGCCAGAACCACCGCATGAGGAAGCCGCTCCCGCGCCAGCATGTCGCGCAAGCGGTGAACAACCTCAGCATTACCGTAAAACTCAGAAAACATCGGCCATCCCCACTCAGTATAGAATCGTGCACTGCTCACCCTGAGGAAATTCTGAACCGCGGCTCGCTTATCCACGGCCGAACTAAGACCCGATTCCGGGTTTTCCTTCTATGTTCGCTTGGGCTTTGTACCGCCGCCCGCGTCAACGCTCAAACGGATCTGTCGCCGCAGCTGACCACATTTCAGACACAACTCCCTGCCGAGGCTTTTCGCGGAGAATTCTTGTGGCTCATCGGTGCGGGTCTCTCGCCTGACGGACAACAGGTCGCGGCCGCATATTTCACCCGGGCCACTCACGGCCCCAAAGCCCCAATCCTGCTGAACCTGCGCATCTGGAAAGTCGGCACTCAGGAACCCGTTGCCATAAAGCAGATGCCTGCCCGTCCGGATGCCGAACTCGATCTCGCCGCGGGAAGTCCCTACCAGCGTCCCGAGGGCTTTGTGCAGTACTGCGACCATGGCGCGGGGATCATGGTTTCCGATCCTCACGGAACGCTGTACTACTTGCATCCGCAGACTCTGGAAGTCTTACATGCCACGGAAACGAACGTGCCCATGGGCAGGAACGCGGAGCGCGTCTCGTGCGCGGCCAATAGTCCGCGCGCGGTGTTTGCCGTCTACGGCGGCGCCTTTGGCAACGGACCCTATGGCAACGGGCGGGTAAGGGTTTACGACCTCACTTCCGGAACCTTGGTTCAGGAGTGGGATATGGTCAACCACCCCTATTACTTCGGCGACGCCGCCATTTCTCCAAGCGGCAACCAGGTCGCTATTTCCCGTGTCCCGGAGAACGGTATGAGGCGAGCGAAGGATGTACCGAACCTCGAATTGTTCGATGTCAGCAGCGGAAAGCTGACTCTCCAGATAAAGACCGGGCACCTGCCTGGCCGGATCACTTTTGCCGGAGAAAACCGAATCGCGACTGACGACACCGTCGTGCCTCAGCCGTTTTTTCCCCATCCCAAAATCAAATTATGGGACGCCAGCGACGGGAAGCTGATCAGAGAGTTCAGCGACCCCAAGGTCGGGGCACGCCGCTTCGTCGGCGCTTCAAGCGACGGCAGCGTGATCTTGGGTTATATCCCGAAAGAAAGCCTGCGCACGGCGCCTTTGACTCCCTTCTGGAACGAGACACTCGAACAGCGCTTCCGCTTGTGGGATGTTGCCGCGGGCAAGACGATCGCGACTTCTCCTCTCATCTTTCCTCGGCTGAACCTGACCGTCAACCGCAGGAACCCGGAACTCGATCCGAGCCTGGAGCTAAGTGCCAACGGAAACGCTGTGCTGGTTTTCTGGAAGTCCCGGTGGAGTGAAATGTATCCGATCTATATCTTCGCCGAAGCGACTGGCAGCACGACTCCGGCCACGCATTGAGGTCCAGCGAGGCTGCTCTCTCCCCCACATCTCTGTCATCCTGAGCGGAGCGGCGGGTTCACGCAGCGAAGCCGTCGCGCAGTCGAGGGGGACCCCTTGCCACCAGCCACTGTCCGCGGCCTCGCCAGGAATTTCAACCGCACCGCTCATAGCTTCAACTTCTTCTGCACAACTTCGCGGATATTCACATGCGTCTGCCCCGGCGTGCCGCGCGCGTCCACGACCACGACCCGCCCCGGTTCTCGCTTCGCGATCGCGTGATAACCCTCCCGCACCCGGCCAAAAAACGCCCGCGTCTCCTGCTCGAAGCGATTCTCGTCGTGGCCGTGCTGCGCAGCCTTGGACGCCCGCTGATTCCGCCGCCGCGCCCGGCCCAGGCTAACCCCCGCGTTCGAGTCCAGCAAGATCGTCAGATCCGGCTGCAGATTCCCGCACAGCACGCGATGCAGCTCGCGCACCGCGGCGCTGCCCAGTTTGCGCCCGCTGCCCTGGTAGGCTTCGGTCGAGTCAGTGAAGCGGTCGCACAATACGATCGCTCCCGCCGCCAACCCGGGCTCAATCACTTCCGCAATGTGCTGCGCTCGCGAGGCAAACATCAGCGCCATCTCCGCCAGCGGATCGAGCCCCGCGGTTCCGGAATCCAGCAGCACCTTGCGGATTTTTTCTCCGGTTGCGGTTCCTCCGGGCTCGCGCGTCTCCACAACCTCATGCCCGGACTTGCGCAGCACGGCCCCCAGCCGCCGCATCTGCGTGCTCTTGCCCGTCCCGTCGAGCCCTTCGAAGGTGATGAATTTCCCGCGCCGCGACATGCCGCTGAAATCATAACAGCGCGTGCCCGGTCATTTGATTCCACCATTTTGAGGGCGCATCCTGTACCCTTCGCTCGCTCCGCTGTTATAGTTTTAGGTTCCACTCTGCCAAATCACATCTGCACCGGGAGACCCGATCCAATGAAGCTCTCGCCAATTTTGGGAGCAGTGTGCGCCGCCCTCTTCACCGCGAACGCCCTGGCCGCCGCTCCACCCAGCGTCACCATTTCCGTGGACGCCTCCACCGCCCCGCGCAAGATCTTTCATGCTTCCCTTAGGATTCCGGCCGTCCCCGGCGACCTCACGCTCTACTATCCGAAGTGGATCCCGGGCGAGCACGCGCCCGACGGCCCGGTCATTGATCTCGCCGGACTCAAGTTCTCGGCTGGCGGTAAGACTCTCCCTTGGCGTCGCGATCTGCTCGACGGATTCACTCTCCACGTGGAGGTTCCCGCCGGCGAATCCGAAGTCAACGCCGAACTCGACTTCCTTTCTCCCGCCGTCTTCGAAAGCGGATTCTCCGCCGGCTCTTCCGCCACTGACAAGCTGGCCATCATCAGCTGGAATCAAGTGCTGCTCTATCCCAAGGGCTGGAAGTCCGACGACATCAATTACATCGCCAGCCTCAAGCTTCCCGAAGGCTGGAAGTTTGGCACCTCGCTGCCCATCGCCAGCCAGAGCGGCAATCAGATCCAGTTCTCGCCCGTCTCCCTCACCACGCTGGTGGACTCACCAGTCATCACCGGAGAGTTTCTGAAGATCGTTCCTCTGGCTCCCGATCCACCAACCGAGATGGACATTGCCGCCGACAGCGCTGCCGCTCTCGAGGCTCCGCAGGAGGTCTGGGACCACTACAAGAGCCTGGTGGATCAGGCGCAGAAACTTTTCGGCGCCCACCACTACCGCGACTATCACTTCCTTTACACGCTCAGCGATCACGTCGCCCACTTCGGCCTCGAACATCACGAATCCGACGACAGCCGCGTCGGAGAACGTTCCCTCGTGGACGAAGGCGAGCGCAAACTCGCCGCCAGCCTTCTGCCCCACGAATACGTCCATTCCTGGAATGGCAAGTACCGCCGGCCCTACGATCTCGCCACGCCCGACTACGAGCAACCCATGCAGGACGATCTGCTGTGGGTCTATGAAGGCCTCACCAACTATCTCGGATTCGTGCTCACCGCCCGCAGCGGCCTGCTCACTCCCCAGCTCGATCGCGAAGATCTCGCCCTTACTGCGGCCGGTCTCGATCACACGCCCGGACGCGCTTGGCGCAACCTGCAGGACACGGCCGATGCCGCACCGCAGCTTTACTTCGCGCCCGACTCCTGGGCATCCTGGCGCCGCGGCACTGACTTTTATAACGAAGGCACGCTCGACTGGCTCTGGGTGGACGTCATCATCCGCCAGCAAACGAAAAACAAGAAATCGATTGACGATTTCTGCCATCTCTTCCATGGCGCGCCCAGCACCGCCCCCATGGTCAAGACCTACACGTTCGACGACGTGGTCAACACCCTCAACCAGGTTGCAGCTTACGACTGGCGCGGGTTCTGGACCGAACGCCTCGCCAATCACGGCCCCGGCGCGCCCCTCGGCGGCATCGAAGGCTCCGGCTGGAGGGTGGTCTACAACGAGACGCTCTCTGAAATGGAGCCCATGGGCGAAGATCACACCATTGACGTTTCTTATTCGCTGGGCCTGCAGATGCGGGACGATGGCGGCATTACCGATGCGACGTTCGGCATGCCCGCCGCCAACGCCGGAATCGTCCCTGGCATGCGCGTAGTCGCCGTCAACGGACGCCGCTTCACGCCGCGCCTTCTCCGCGATGCCATCAAAGCCGCGAAAACCAGCCCAGCGCCCATCGAGTTGCTGATCGAAAACAGCGACTATTTCAAGACCTACAAGGTTGATTACCACGAAGGGGAAAAATATCCCCACCTCGTGCGCGACGAGTCGAAGCCCGATCTCCTCGCCGACATCTTGAAACCTAGATAGATCTGAACGCGAAACAGACTTAAAAAAAGAAGAGATTTGAGAGAAGAAATTTGGGGACCCGGTCCGCCGCCGGACTATTTCTTCAATCCCTCGGTGAAATTCGTAATCACCGTGACCGGCTGGCTGACTTGCTGGGCGATGCGCTCCATCAGGAGCTTCTGGCCATCGGGTGTGACACTGTAAAAGGGCACGGTCAGGATCGTCCACTGGTTGACCAGAGTCTGACTGGCTCCGAACTCGAGCGTGTTGCCCAAGTCCTTTACCGGAACCGCGGAAATGGATTGCGCCCCGTCAAAGTAGTAAAGTTCCTTGCCGTCTTTGCTCCACTGCGGAGCCTGGCCTCCATTGGACGAGACCTGCCACTTGCCCTGGCTGCCGCCGTAGCCCACCACGTCAACTTCCGCCGGCCCTCCGAACGAGGTATAGGCGAGCCAGCGGCCGTTGGGCGATAGCGCCGCGTTGGCTGCGTGCGTGACCACCTGCTGCGGTTTTCGATCTCCCTCGAGCGGCAAGGCCCAGATGACCTGATCCCCGGTGGCCAGGCCAGTCGAGTAAAAAAGGGTTTTCCCGTCGCGGGACCAGTCGTTGGGAATGAATCCAGTCACATTCGAAGTCGAGATCAGACTTTCTTCGGCTCCGCTGCCGTCGGCGAGTTTGCGGAATATGCCGCTGCTACCCGGCCGCGTTGAGCCATAGGCGATCCACTTGCCATCGGGCGACCAGACCGGAAACGTATTGGCAACTGGGCCGAAAGTCAGCCGGGTGCGGACACCGCGCGCCAGATCGAGGGACCAGATGTCGTTGATGCCGGAATCCAGCATCAGCGCGATGCGGTCGCCCTGCGGCGACAGGCGGGCAAACTGCAGGTTCTGCAGATTCTCGGCCGCTACGCCGGTCTGCCTGCCCGTGCGATCCATCCACACCAACTGAATATTGCCGGAAGTACCGTTGCCGAAGGCCAGCACTCCGTTGTCGGCGGCCGACGCCCCCAGGTGCCATGTGGTCACGTCGTTCAACACGCCCGTGGAAACCGTTTGCACCTGGCCACTCAACTTGCCGCTGGCGGCATCGAAGGGTTGCGCCACTAACTGGTCGCCGCGGCCAAACAGCAGAAACCCAGCCGCATAAATGGCATTGGTATGAGCGCGAACCAGCAGGCGATTCTCGCGGCCATCCAGCGATGCGTAGTAGATGGCGTCGTTCGCAGACCGCGAGGGATCGTGATGCATCGCGAAGTAAAGGAAATGTCTCCCGTCGGGCAGAAAGAACGGCCAGCGGTGAGAGGTGTGCTGGGACGCGTCCACCGTCGTAAGCGCAACCGGAGAGCCCCCGCTGGCGCTCACCTGGAACAACCCGGAAACCGGGGAGGCCGAGAACACGATCACACCGCCGCTTCCCCATGCGCCGCCGCGGCCCAGCGGGACGTCACACACCGTCTGCGCCACGCCGCCGTCAACCTCGATCGTCTTCAATTTGTTGTTGGCGAAGAATCCGAGCGAGCGGCTGTCCGGAGACCAGAAGGGAAAGATCGCCTCGCTGGTGTCAGGGAGCGCGTGAGCCTCCCCGGCATTCATCGGTCGCACCCAGATGGCGGTCTTCCCGTCAGAACCCGTGGCAGTGAAGGCCAGATACGTTCCGTCGGGAGAAAATACCGGCGGACCGGCGGCGTCGTCGGTCAGGCGGAAGTGCGCGCCCGGCGGAGGGTTGATCACGGTTCGAATACTGGGGCTGGAAGATGCTGGCCGGTGCAGGAAAAATCCTGCGAGCGCTCCCAAAACAATTGCGGCCGCGGATGCGGCCATCCACAGAATCCGGCTCCGCGCGGTCGCAGTAAACGCTTCCACATCCTCCGGCGCGGAGCGTTCAGAGGCGACCCAGCGCAGCCCCATGGCCACATCGTGCGCGGATTGCATTCTGTCTGCGGGATCTTTCGCCAGACACGCCTGGACCACTTGATCGAGCATCGCCGGAGCCGTCGGCTGGCTGGCCGTGATCGCCTCGGGATCTTTTTCCAGAATTGCCGAGAACACACTCAGTTGCGACTTCCCTTCGAACGCCCGCCGTCCCGTGACCATTTCAAACAGCACGCATCCGAAGCTGAACAGATCGCTACGCGCATCGGCCTCCGCGCCTTGCAGAACCTCTGGAGCCATGTACTGAAATGTTCCAACAATCGAACCCTTCTGCGTGAGCGGAGACGCCGCCGAGGTCAGCGACGCCAGATTCATCGTCGGCGTTGATGGAGTAAACGCGCCCACCGCCTTCGACGCAATCGTGACTTCCGGTTTCGCCAGGCCAAAGTCCATCAGCTTCGCGCCGGCCTTGGTCAGCATGATATTCGCCGGCTTCAGATCGCGGTGGATAATCCCCTGCTGGTGCGCCTTCTCGAGCGCCTGCGCGATTTCCGTGCCAATCTTAAGAACCTGATCAATCGGCAGCGGGCCTTTCGCCAGGCGCTCGGCGAGCGTCTGACCTTCGAGGTATTCCATCACCAGGAAGTCAGTGCCGTCCTGCGTGCCGATGTCGTGCAGCGTGCAGATATTCGCGTGTTGCAGCGCGGAAATGGCCCTGGCCTCGCGCTCCATGCGCAATTTCAATTCGGGGTCGGAAGAAAGATGCGCGGGCAGAACTTTGATGGCCACGGTTCGGTCAAGCCGCGTGTCCCTGGCGCGATACACCTCGCCCATACCACCCGCGCCTAACGGCGACTGAATTTCGTAGGGGCCGAGCTTGGTGCCTGAGGTTAAAGCCATCCGGGCGCAATTATAGCGTGCATGGCATGTTGAGAACGGATCCAGCGACTCCGCGCTCACCCCAAGGTGCAGGTCATCCCGAAGAGGGAGATTATCCCGAGAGCCCGCGCTCCTCTTCGCGGGCCGAGAGCCTGCCCTGAGCGAACTCGAGCGTAGCGAGAGAGAGTCGAATGGGGATCTCTCGGCTGGAAATCTCGTCGCGTCAGCGCCATCCCATTCAACTCACGGACGACGACCTTGAGCCGCGTCGCCATTTTGCCCCTGAGTTACAATCTGTCCGCCCATGTCCTTCGAGCGCGTCGCACTCCTCTGCCTATTCCTTTGCTCCTGCGCTCCGGCTCAGTCCATTCTCGGCTTCGCCCCCACTTCTTCCGCCCGCGAAGCGGAAGTCGAATCCAGATTCCTCTCCATCCCTTCCCCCGACGAGGAACGCCGACAGCACCGCATCTTTACCGCCGAGCCCCACACCGCCGGCTCCAAACGCAACAATGAACTCGCCGACTACATCGCTTCCGAATGGAAAAAGCAGGGTCTCGAGGACGTCGTCATCCGCCGCTACGACGTCTACGGCACCAATCCAAAATCCGCCTCGCTCGAAATGACAGCGCCCGCGCACTACACCGCCCTCCTGCGTGAAACCCCCATTCCCGGCGACGACGACTCCAAGAATCCTGCCATCTCCGGAGCGTGGCTTGGCATGTCCATCTCCGGGGAAGTCACCGCGCCCGTCGTCTACGCCCACAGCGGCAATCCTGAGGATTACGATCTGCTCCGCAAGAACGGCATCAGCGTCAAAGGCAAGATCGTCCTTGTCCGTTATTCCAATCCCTACAGCTACCGCGGATTCAAAGCGCTCACCGCGCAGCGTGAGGGCGCCGCGGCGATTCTCATCTATAGCGATCCCGCCGAAGACGGCTACAAAGTCGGCCAAGTGGATCCCGACGGTCCCTGGGGTCCCGAGTATCACATTCAGCGCGGCTCCATCACCTACGACTTCATGGTCCCCGGCGATCCGCAAACTCCCGGCTGGGCCTCGGTTCCGGGCGCGAAACGCATTCCCATCGCGCAAGCCGTTTCCGCGCCGAAAATCATGGCGCTGCCGCTTTCCTGGCACGATGCCAAACCGCTTCTTGAAAATCTCGACGGCCCCGTCGCCCCCGACTCCTGGCAAGGCGGACTTGGGTTCGCCTATCGCTTCGGCGGAGAAAAAGAAAAAGTTCACCTGAAGATCGAAATGCAGAACGGGCTCCAACCCTACTACGTCGTCGAAGGCCGCATCCGCGGCGGCGAGTTACCCGATGAATGGATCGTCCTCGGCAACCATCGTGACGCCTGGGTTTTCGGCGCCGTGGATCCCTCGAGCGGCACCGCTGCCATGATGGAAATGACGCGCGCCCTCGGCCAGCTGAAGCAGAGCGGCATGCGTCCGCGCCGCAGCATCATCGTCTGCAGTTGGGACGGCGAAGAAATCGGCCTCACCGGCTCGACCGAATGGGGTGAGCAGTTCGCCGACGAACTCCGCGCCAAGGCCGTCGCCTACATCAACGTGGACGAAGCCACTTACGGCTCAACTTTCCACGGCCAGGCCGTGGCCTCGCTCGCACCCATGCTTGAGGAAGCCACCCGCCGCCTCCAGGATCCCTCCGGCACGAGTCTTTACGATGCGTGGAAGGCCGCAACCGACAAGCAACAGGCTGCCGCCAAGTCCGGCGCGTTCGATTCCGGCGTTGCCAGCCTGACCCCAACCGACACCCGCATCGGGAGCGGCAGTGATCACACTGTCTTTTTGAATTTCGTCGGCATGCCCGTCATCGGCCTCGGCTTCGAAGGCGACTACGGCGTCTACCACTCCGGCTATGACGACTTTTTCTGGATGAACCACTTCGGCGATCCCGGTTACAAATACCACACGCTGATCTCGCAGCTCTGGGGACTCACCGCGCTCCGCCTCGCTAACGCCGACCTGCTCCCGTTCGACTTCGCCACGTACGCCGCCAACCTCCGCCAGTTCGTGAATGAATTGATAAAGGCGCAGCCCGCGGCAATGTCCATGTGGGGACGGGCGCCCTCGCCCGTCCAGTCGAGCGAAGCTCGACAGCCGACGGAATTCAAATCAATTCTCGAGGCCATCGCCGCCTTCGAATCCGCCGGCGCGAAACTCAACGCCTCCCTCGCCCGCACCCTCGCCTCCGGCCCACTCGATCCCAAACTCGCCGCTACGCTCAACCACGGCATGATGCAGGTCGAGCGCAACTGGCTCAACCCCGACGGCATCCCCGGACGCCCCTGGTTCAAACACATCCTCTACGGAGCCCGTTTCACCTACGCCCACCTCGAACTTCCCGGCCTCACCGAAGCCGTCGAAGCTCAGGACTGGCCGCGAGCCCGTCAGCAAGCCGAAATTCTCGAGCGTGCGCTCGAGAAGAACACCGCGCTCCTCGAGGACCTCACCCAGCGGATTCGCCCATAAGTATTCTCTGTCATTCCGACCAAGCCGGAGCGTCAGCGACGGCGACCGGGGAGTCTGCTTTTTGCGCGAAGAAGCACATCAGGCAAACATCGCCCGGTACGCCCGGTACCACTCGCTTTGGAACCGCTCCTCGGGATCGTACTTCAGCTTCAGCCGCAGAAATTCCGCAAACTGCGGATAACACTTTTCCATCTGCCTCCGCGTGGCATCCCGGTGATAGGTCAAATAGAATGACCCACCCCGCCGCGCCGCCATCTCAATCAGCCGCCGGAAGGCATCTGCCGACCGTTGCACTCCCTCCGCGGTGTGCACCGTGTGCAGATTGAAAATCGTGCACGCATAAGGCTGCTTCGCCCACGGCAGAAAGCTCTCATCGTCCTGCTCGATCAGCCGCACCGTGCCATAAATCAGCTCGACCTGATGCTTGCGAAAATCTTCCCGCACTTCATCGAAGAAACCGCTCAGTTTCGGCCGCGGCACATCGATTTCCGCGATGACCTCCGTCGCCGGATACGGCGCATGCAGCTTCTCGTCAATCTCGCGGTGATAGTTGTCCGGATAAATACTCAGCTGATGCGTGTCCGACCAGTAGACCTGCCCGTTGGTCGAAAGGTAATACTCGGCATAGCGGTCGAAAGCTCTCTTCTTGTCCGTGTGCGCCAGCAGCAATAGTTGCCGCCAGTTCTCGTCCGTCAATTGCTTTTCCGTTGCCGGGATCGGAGTGTCTATCGCGACCGGCCGGTAGCAGGAGAACACTCCTTTTCGCAGAAAGTCGTCGGACTCGCGCTCGATCGAGAATTGAAAATCGCCATACAGGTATCCCCCGGCGATCCGATCCGAAAATCCCTCGATCAGGTCGTCTACCGTCCGCATCTCCACCACGCGCTGGACTTTCTTTCGCGGAACCAGGCGCAGCCGCGCCGAGGTGACGATTCCAAACAGCCCATATCCGCCATTCACCAACCGAAATAGTTCCGCATTTTCCGTTCGACTGCACCGGCGGACCACGCCCATCGCGTCCACCATCACAAACGATTCCACGTCGCTGATGAACGGCTTCATCTTGAGCCCGCGGCCATGCGCATTGGCCGCCATCGTCCCGGCGATCGTCAGCCGGTCGGCTCCCGTTTGCTTCTGTGCAATCCCCCACGGGTTGCTGTCGCCACGCTGCAGAGCCAGGTATCCGTCAATCAGCGCCGGCCACTCAATCCCCGCTTCCACCTCGAGAATTCCGCGCTCGCGATCCAGATCCAGCACCCGGTTCAGGCCGCGGCAATCAATCAGTCGCGTGTCCTCTCCGAACTGTTGTCCGCCCATGGCATGGCGTCCGCCCGCGATGGAAATGGCTTTCTTGTCCTTGTGCGCGGCGGCGACCATCTGCTGCACATCTTCTATAGATTTCGGCTGAAGAATTTCCAGCACTCGGGTCAGATTCAGCTGCGAGTGCACATCATTGACGACGGTCGAATTCCCCGGAACCGACCGAACGCGGCCCGATGCATCCTGCGCCAGCGCCCGCGTCGCCAACGCCAGCGCGACCGACCCGGTCAGAAAATCTCGTCTCGAAATCATTTTGTCGTTACGACCGAACTGGAGCGCCAATCGACGTTGACCGGGGAAGCTACGTTCCCACGCCCATAAAGTGGCGTCCGGCGATCATCGGTTTTGCCCACAGTGCAATACGCCACAACCTTAGCATGCGACGCGACGCCATTTGAAATACGATAGGAAGAATTGAAAAACTCTTTGTAACAACCTGGCATGGGCAACGGGCAACTGCCAGGACACTAGCCTTTTCCGCCCGATCGAGTAAGATTTTTTTAGGCCTTAGCCCTGACTGCGGGCGCTATGAAAACCCCTTTAGCGCGGAGGGTTGGCAGGCTGTCAACCAGGGTCGGTATGTCTCGGACGCTGTGATCGGGATCTCGTCTGCCGCACCGACCAACGGTCGTTGCGCCAGACTTTATCGAGGTTGGAGCGCTTGGAGAAAACACGCGACGAACAAGCTCGTACCGAGCGCGATGCCGAAGTCAGCCGTCTTATCACCGAAAGCCAGGACCTGTTCGCGCAATGGAAGTCCGCTGAAGCGATTCAGCTGTTGCGCAAAGCCCACGAACTGGATAAGAACAATCCTCTCGCTCGCTCCATTCTCGCCAATGCCCTGGTGGAACACGCGCAGTCCGTCGTTGAAACCGACTGGCTGGAAGCCGAGAAACTGACAAATCAGGCGCTCAACCTGAACCCCGCGCATCCCACGGCAAAAACCATCCTCAGCCAAATCGTTACCAGGAAAGAAACCAGCTCGGTACAGGACTGGATCTCGCAAGCGCGCAAGCTGCGCACCGCGGGCGATATGTTCGCGGCCCTGGCTTGGGTCGCGGAGGGATTGGCCGTTCATCCTCATGATCCCAAGTTGCTTCAGATGCAGGATGAAATCCAGCGTGACCAGGATGCCCGGCGGCGCCAGGCCCGTCGCGGCGACCTGGAAGACCTGCAGCGGCTGCACCGCGAAATCGACGGAGTGACCGATGTCGCTGCCAAGCAAGCTCTCGCCGTGCGCATACAAACCTTGGCCGCCAGGCATTGGACCGACGGCGAAATCCTGTCCATCGCCAACGCCTTGCTCCTCCGCCTGGGACTTGGCCCGCAGGAAAGCTCCAGCGCCGTGCCGCGCGGTAAAAGCGCGGCCGTAATTCTGCACGTCCCGCGCCCCAGCGTTTCGAACTTGTCCGCCGATACCAGCCAGATCGCGTCCAGCGAAGCCCCGCCGAGCAAAGTTCCGACAAGCGCTTCGCAGCCGGACGCCGCACCGGTCACCGTCGCGCCGGCCCCAGCGCCGGCTGCCGCGCTTGAACCACCGCCACCTCCTCCGCAACCATCCGCCGCGGATGTTGCTCAGGAAGCGGCGGAACAGTCCATGCGGTCGAATCTCACCTCGCTGATCGTTGTCGCCGCAGCCACCGCGATCATCGCCGTGGGCGCAACTTTATTCTTCGCGCGAAAACATTATGCTCAGCCAGTGGCGGAGCACACCGCTCCCGCGGCCGCTCCCGCACAACCAGTTCCTGCACAACCCGCTCCCGAAACCTCTTCGCCCGCTTCGTCGCTTGCTGCCGCCGGCGGAAACCCTCTCCCCGAGCCTCTAACCCCTGCTGTTCAACGCCCAACCGAGGCCGGACATGAAGAGGGCACTCTGCTTGTCGTCGCCGGTCAGGACGACGCAAAAGTGTTTCTCAACGGAAAACTTCAACGGCAACTCACGCAAGCTGGCCAGTTGCGCATCCCGAATCTCGACCTCAAGGACTACGTTGTTCAAGTCTCCAAGACCGGCTTTCAGGACCCTCCCCAGCAACAGATTCGTATTCGCAAGGGCGAACCGGCCCGGCTCGTTTTCAACCTCATACCTCAGCCTCAACCGCAACCCCGCGTGTCCGCGCTCACCATTCAGGGAGGTGTTCCCGGAACCACAGTTCTCCTTGATCAAACTCTGGTCGGCACGATTCAGCCGGATGGCACACTCTCGGTCTCCACCGTCAACCCCGGCGACCACAGCGTCGAACTGCGCAAAGAAGGATTCAAGACGCGGCAGTTCAGGAAACAGTTCGTCGCAGGCGGAACCATAGCTCTGGCCACCGCCGATGCCGCGCTGGAAACGGCTCCCGGAGAATTGACCATTACTTTCGCGCCGTCCGACGCTAAAGTTGCCCTGGTGAAAGGTGAGCTTCTGAAAATGGTCAGCAGCGGCGCGCCGCTCAACCTTCCCGCCGGCACCTACACTCTTACCGTGCGCACCGCTGACAAATTCACCCGCTCGTCCACTGTCGAAGTCTTTGCAGGTCAGTCCAGGACGCTGGATTTGTCTCTCGGCCCGTCCGGCATGTCGAAGTGGGAAGACCCGGGCGCCTGGAAGCAGGAGAAAGATTCGTTCGTGCGCAAGGGCGGGGACTTCGTTCTGTATGACGTCGTTCCAGCCTCGGGCACGTTCGTCTTATCCGCGATGCCCGCCAAAGGTCATCTCTTGCGATGGGTGCTTAACTACACCGACCCGAAGAATTACATCCTCTTCCAAATGGACGATAGCACTTTCTCCCGCGCCGTCATTCGCAATGGGCAGAAGACAGCCGAAATCAAAGTGCCCAGTCAGGCCGACAAGAAAAGCTACCGCGCCCTCCACATTCGCGTCACTCCCACCGAACTGGTCCACGAGGTCAAGGACGGTGACCGCTGGACGGTCATCGATCACTTTACCCTGCCGGGCGTCAATCTCGCACTCGGCAAGTTTGGCTTTTACATCCCCGGCAACGACGAAGTGTCACTCTCAGCCTTCGCCCACTACGCTGACCTGAACACCCGTTAGCCGTTTTCTTTGCGCCGCCTGCCCGCCTCTCAGCTCTTGACGCGCCAGCCGAGATACAAAATGCCAGTAAGAGGGACCCTCCGCCGTCAGCGACAGCCCTGTGACATCGGCACGTGATGCATGGCGCCAGTATCAAGGCGTAATCGCGAAGACCGCCCCTGCGCCAGAAGCCCCTCCCTGCATGGTTACACCGTAGAGCTTACCTCCCACCAGGGCCACGGCGGACGGGGTATCGCCCCCTGCGCCGCCCGGAAAATCATTAACCTCGGTGATGTCCCACCCTTGCTCCGACTGCGACAACTTGAATACCACGCCGCATCCCTGGTCGAAAGCGCAGCCGGGAACCCCTCCTTCTGCCGCCCCATACAGATTCCCGGAAGAATCCCGGATCAGACTCAGCGGTCCGGAGCCGAATTCGCAACCGGAAAAATAATACAGTTGGTTGATGCTCCAACTGCCCCCCCCAGGACTGAGTTCAAACACATTCCCGATCGACCCCCCACACTCCATGTTGGTGAACCCTCCGATGTTTGTAGCTCCGTACAGATTGCCGGTCGAATCCATAACCACACCGGTTGGATCCGCCCCGTCGGTTCCAATACCGACGAAGCTGTAAAGGGTTTGCTCCTGCCATTCACCGCCGGATTTCGTCAATTCGAAAACCGTTCCGCACCCGTCGAAGCAGGTTGAATTTCCGCCCTGGGAGGATGATTGATATCCTTCGCCTTCCGTCGTGCCGTAGAGGTTTCCCTGCTGGTCCAAGATCAGAACCGTGTTGGGCGTGAAGCCTTCAGTCAGGCCTTGAAACGAGTAGATGACCGTATGCTGCCAGCCTCCCTGAGATTGAGTTAAGGCGAACACCGTGCCGCACCCGCCGCTGATGCACGGACCTTGGGAATAGCCGCCATATCGCGTTGTTCCGTAGATGTTGCCAGCTTGGTCCATCACCAGCCCAGGGCCGGGTGCATAGCCGTCGGCCTTGCCCAAAAAGCTATACAGGATCGTGGGTTGCCAGCCCGATGCGGTAAGACTTAGTTCATACACCATTCCACAACCTGAAGGACTGCAATTGGTGGACCCTCCTTCGACAGTCACACCATACAAATTGCCCGAGGAATCGACCAATAACGAACCGTAAGGCTCCGGACCAGTATTTACCTGAGGGAAAGTGTAAAGCACACTCTCTTGCCACGCTCCGTTCATATAAGAGAGTTTGTATACCTCTAAACCTGCCACACCGTAGAGATTCCCCGCGCTATCAGCCACCAACGGGCCGGCGGGATTTCCCTCCTGGGATGTGAAACTGTAAACAACATTCGCCTGCAACAGGCTCGGAACCGGCGGCGGTTGCACCACTGCAACCGCAAGCAGTGCAGTAGCGGTCATCCCACCGCTAGTGCCCGTAACAGTGAACGTGTATATCCCACTCGCTGAAGGGTTGGGTGCGGCGAGGGTGACGGTGCTTCCACTGCTCTGCAAGGTGTTCACGGAGAACGTGCTCGGCGAGACCGTTATCGCCGACGGTCCTGTAATAGTAACGTCCACCGTCCCATTCCAATCGACACCGATGATCGGAAGTACCGTGATCGGAATCTGCTGCGAGCTTCCCGGCATGATCAGCGGCGCCTGGGGATTAGGCTCGACGAAAAACAGCGCTGCAGGTAGTTGTTTCGATTGGCCGCTCGATCCGCCGCCGCAACTGGCGAGGGCAATACTCATCCCAACCAGACCGGTCACGTGCATTACGCGGATCCGCCAGGCGCGGGGCCTCGGACACTCGGCGACAACCGAGCCTTTTTTGTTGAGGAGAAAAAGGGAGTAGCTTATTGCCTGGTTCATGGCCGTCCCCCAAACGCAGTCTCTTGGTTCGGAGCCCTGACAAACCCTTGGCCGTTGCACATGATCCCTGAGCGCGACTCAGACCTTCCCGCAAGCCGTGCCGTCGAATGCAGAAGGAAAAACCAGAGGACCCAAGCGCCCAGCCCACAATGGGAAGTCTAGCCGACCGGAAAAGTTGCCTGCGCGAACCAAAATATGGAGACTGGCCTTTCCGGGCGGCGTTCACCAAATAGTCAATCTTGGCTGGTCGCGTCCACCTTACCGCCCTTTCATCTCCTTTTCCATCACTTTCCGCAATGCCAGATTGATCCGGGTCTGGTATTTCCGGCCGTCCTTTTTGAACCACGCCAGCACGTCGGCATCAATCCGCACCGTGATCGGCTTCTTCATCGGACGGTACAGATCCCCGATTTTCAGGTTGCGCAGCCCGACATCGCGCGCCGGGGCGCTCAGTCCCAGCCGATTCACTACTCTTTTGCGCCGCCTGCCCCCCGCCCGCGCCCGGCTCTTTTTCTGGGCTCGGCGCGTTTTCTTTGCCTTCGCCATAAGTTCAACTCCGCCTTGGACTTAGCTAAATATCAGACCACTGTACATACAATGCGGTACATAAAATGTTCCGCAAGGAACATCTTGCAAAGAACATTCGAAGACCGTCTGCGGAAATCGCGCTAAACCGCAAGATCCTCAGGAGATACACCATCCGACAGCTCCTCGTCGTCCAGGAACGCAAACGCCTCCTGGCATTGCCACACTGGCGCAAACGACCGCCGGTGCATGGGCGACGGCCCGTGTTCCCGCAGCGCCGCCAGATGCCGCGGCGTGCTGTAGCCCTTGTGCGAAGCGAGGCCGTACAGCGGAAACACCACGTCCCACTCGCGCATCATGCGGTCGCGCTCCACCTTCGCGAGAATCGAGGCCGCCGCGATCGAAGCCGAAAGCGCGTCGCCATGAATGATCGCGTCTTGCGTGACCTCACAGTCCAGCCGCAGCGCATCCACCAGCAGATGATCCGCCGCCGGCGCCAGTTGCAGCACCGCATCCCGCATCGCCACCCGGGACGCCTGATAAATATTGATCTCATCAATCCGCTCTGCAGCCACCGCCGCGACGGACCACGCGACGCAATGCTCGCGAAGGCGCACCGCCAGCACCTCGCGCCGGTCCGGCGGCAGCAACTTCGAGTCGCGCAGTCCGCGCACCCGGTACCCGGGATCGAGTATCACCGCCGCCGCCACCACCGGCCCGAACAGCGATCCCCGGCCCACTTCATCCACGCCTGCAATCAGGCGCGCGCCCGCGGCCCAGGCTCTTTTTTCATAGCGCAACGTGCAGCGCAGCCTCCTCAGCAGTCGTAATTTCGCGGCCGACGCCGAGAGTCCAGCCGGTTTCTGAGTGGCAGCCGCTTTCATGAGAGGGATTCGCCTTCATCTTCGTCGAGGCCCGCTCTAACCTGCAAGCGAAAGAATTCCGCAGCGTGTGGAAAACTCCGGCACGAGAAGTCCGTTGCCGGCCCTCCATCCCACGTTCGTAATGGCACCTGGTAACCGGGACCTGGTAACCGTACTCCGGATTACGTACGTACATTGCCCGACCGGACATGTACTGTTAGTGTGGGGGCGTCACCACACCCGCAGGAAGGCAGGTCCAGACAAGCCTTTGAAGAAGATCCCCAATCAGCCCCCGCCGCTTCCGGAACTGGTGGACGATTCCGCCGGCAAGCTTGTGCACCTGGCGCTCAGCCTGCGCTGGAGCCCGGTCTCGCAGCCGGGACGCGCCTCGGAAACCGCTTGCACCTACGACATTCACCCCCGCGGCGCGCGCCTTCTCAGTTCGCGTCCGGTAAACATCGGAGATCTCATCGTTCTCGAGCGCGGCCGCATCAAGTCGCTCTGCCAGGTCACCTGGACAGCCGATCCGGCGTCGCCACTGCGCGGGCAGTTCAGCGTGCGCTGCGTCGAAGACGGCAAGACCCCGTGGGATGACGAGCTGCGCGCCATGCAGGAGCAATATCAGCCGGTCTTACTCGAGGCTTCCGCCGGTCGCGCCCGCGGGTTCGCGCGTCCCGATCCCAATCGCCGCCGCCGCCCGCGCTTTGAAGTTAAAGGTCAGGCGGAAGTCTTCGGCGGAGTTCAGATCGTGCAGGGAGAGGTGCAGCAGCTTTCCGAATTCGGCGCCGGCATCCGCATTGCTGCCAGCGAGGCTCTGCGCCCGGGAACGGATTTTCGACTGATGCTCAACGTGCTCGATGTGACCCTGGCGCTCAAGGCGCAGGTGAGATACCTGGTGCAGGATCTCGGCATGGGAGTGGAGTTTCACGAGATTCGCCGCGGCGACCGGCCTCTGCTCGAATACGTGCTGGGCCGGCTGCGGACGCGGCGCGTGGAAGAGTTCTGTCCAGTCGAAGTGGTGACGGAGCCGCTGGTAGCAGCGGGATAAAAACATTCGCGGGGACCCTTGCGGCCCCCGCTCGCGTGACAACTTCTTCGCGGGCCATCGAAAAAGCTACGCCTTTTCGACGTCGCGCAGACGGGCGGCTTTGCCCTTCAGAGCCCGCAGATAATACAGTTTGGCGCGGCGCACCTTCGACGAGCGCACCATCTCCACCTTGTCAATCACCTTCGAATGAACCGGGAAGATCCTCTCCACGCCCTGTCCGAAGCTGATCTTGCGCACGGTGAAGCTGGCCTGCGGGCCGCGGTCGCGCTTGATCACTACGCCCTCGAACGCCTGCAGGCGTTCCTTGTCGCCTTCCTTGATCTTCACGTGGACGCGCACCGTGTCGCCGGGGCGGAATTCGGGGATGTCGTTGCGTTTGGTCTTGGCCAGCAGTTTTTCAATGATGAGGTTTGACATGTCGTTAATCCTTCAAATTCTGAATTCTTCGTTACGAGACTGCCACAACATTTCTTGCCTTGATTTCCTCGTAGCAGTCTCCGCATACAAGCCTGATCTTCATCACGGCCATGCTTTTCTCATTCCACTCGCCGTCGGCACCGCCGTGAGATAACCGAATCTGATCACATTTGGAGCACCACGCGTCGGGATGCGGATCCTCTGGTTCCTCAGCGGCGAAGAACCCTTGGCCAGTCCCGTTTAGCAAGTGATCGCAAACGAACGCTTGCCGCCTGTCCCCGTGTCTCTCACAATGAACCGTCTTGGGATCACTTTCTCCCATGTTCTTTGATCCCGGCCAGGACCTTTTCGTCTGCCTTGTTGAGTTCCGCGTCCTCCAGCAAGTCCGGCCGGTTGCGCAGCGTCTTCTTCAAAGCCTGCTCGCGGCGCCAGCGGCGAATCTCCTGATGATTGCCGTTCACCAGCACCTCGGGTACCGCCATACCGCGAAACTCGGCCGGCCGCGTGTAGTGCGGATAGTCGAGCAATCCTCCGGAGCCGCAGGTTGAATCCGCCCCGGCTTTCTCCTCAACCTCGCCGGCGTTCCTTGCAACATCGCCAGTGTTCGGCGCCGTAAAGCTTTCCTGCTTCGCGGACGCCTCGTTGCCCAGCGCGCCGGGCAACAACCGCGTCACGGCCTCGATGATCACGGCGGCGGCGAGTTCTCCGCCGCTCAGCACATAGTCACCGATCGAAAGCTCCCGGTCGGCGAGAAATTCAGCCACGCGCTCGTCCACGCCTTCATAGCGCCCGCAGATCAATACGATCCGATCGAGCGCAGCCAACTCGGACGCAACGCCTTGCGTGAACCGCTCGCCCTGCGCCGAAAGCAATATGACCGACTCTTTTGCGGTGCCTGCCAGACGCTGCTCCCGAGTAGCGAGCTCGAGCGGTTCTAAACATAAGAAGATCGGTTCCGGCTTCAGCACCATGCCTTCGCCGCCGCCGAAAGGGCGGTCATCCACGGTGCGGTGCTTGTCGTGCGTGTACGCCCGCAAATCGTGAACTTCGATTCTTGCCAGGCCCATTTCCTGTGCCCGGCGGGTGATGCCGTGATCGAGCGGTCCGCGAAAGAAGTCCGGAAAAATCGTGACAATGTCGGCCTTCATTTGCAAACCCGCACAACACGAAAAAACTTTTCACCACGGAGGCACAGAGCCACGGAGAAAATCTTTAGTGCCTTTTTCTCTGAGAACCTGCCTGCTCTTTCTTCTCTTCCGGCGTCATGGGCGCGTTGATCTCGAGCATCCCGTCGGGAAGGTTCATACGAACCTCCCGCTGCGCCACATCCACGCCTTCCAGATACGCTTCAGCGAAAGGCACGTCGTGCTTGTTTCCCGCGTCATCTTTCACGATCAGCAGCGGCGCTTCGCCGGCTCCGAACTGAACATCTTCGATGCGGCCAATTTCGTGGCCGTGATCGTAGACCGCGCAGCCCACTAAATCGCTGACATACGTCGAGCCCGATTCAAGCTCAGCCCGCTCCGACTTCGGGACTTGCAATTCGGCGCCGATGAGCGATTCGGCGTCGGTCATCGAATCCACGCCCGCGAACTTCAGAACCAGCAGGCCCTTGTGCGGCCAGAGATCCTCTATCACTCTCTCGAACCGCTCTGCGCTTTCCGCCGGCAGGACGAACAGCTTCATGCCCACCGCGAAGCGCTCCGGAACGCCGGTGTGCACTTCGGCAGCGACTTCGCCATGGCGGCCCTGCGTCTTGACGACGCGCGCCAGGGTAATAAAGTCGCCGTTTGGTTCAGGACTCACGCGGAACCTGTGCCGCCCCTACGGGACTCGTTCCACACCTTGCGACCTCTTCCCGGCACTTCCGTGCCGGGCTTTCACATTCCGCCCCTGCGGGGCTGTTCCTGCTCCAGCCTCCCGCCGCGGGGCTTGCAGTCCACACCCCGCTCCGGCACGTCTTAGAGCACGTCTTCGAGGACGCCTTAGAGCACTTCCGCCGCGAGGGCCGGCTACTCGATAATCTCGAGTTGATAGCGCTTGTGAGCGCGATGTCCGGCGGCGCCCAGCAGCGCCCGCAGGGCGCGCGCCGTGCGTCCCTGGCGGCCGATGACCTTGCCCACGTCGCTCTCGGCCACTTCCAGTTCGATCACACCATCGTCGAACTGCTCCACAAACACTTCCGCGGGCGCGTCCACCAGGGACTTCGCAATGTATTCCACCAGATAACGCACGTCTCCGGCTGGCTCAGTCATAAAAAGTTCCAACTCTCACAATGGAGACGAGATCTCTTTGGCGCATCGGGCCCCGTGCTCAAGCCGGGCCGATGAGGGCGCGCCGTGACCTTACTCGCAGGCGGCGAAGCTACGCGGCGGGGACAGGCGCGGCTGCAGGGGCCTTCGAGAACAGCTTGTTGACCCGTTCCGACATCTGCGCGCCTTTCGACACCCAGTACTCGACCCGCTCGCGCTTCAGTTCGACGCTGGCGGGATTGGTGCGGGGATTGTAGGTCCCGACCACTTCCACCGGACGGCCGTTGCGGGCGCGCTCCTTCTCAATCACCACGATGCGGTAATGCGGTTGTTTGCGCGCACCTACGCGCGCCAGACGAATCATTAACACGAGAGGTATATCCTTTGTTCCGGAAGAGTCCGGCGAGGTCAAGGCAAACTCTTATTATGCCGGAGGTTAGGGGAGATGGCAAGGGGGCAGATCATCCGAGGCAATGAGCCAGTTTGGATTTTCGTGACCATTGTCCCGCTATTATATGCTGATCGAAAATGCACAGACCTGAGTCCATCCGCCGCGTTGGTTAAATCTTCGTCGGGCGGTCCACTGCCATGCCGGTGTGCCCCGGAGTTTACGCCTTCTGGTGGGTCGGCTCGCGGGCCGATCTCATGGCCGGGAACAGACACATCGTTCTCAAAGGACTAGGCGAGCGCCCGGTCAACGTTGAATACCGAGATTGGTGGCCGGAAGAACTTGTTTATCCATGCCTCTACGTAGGAAAAACGACGAACGTCAGAAAGAGGTTCCCCCTGCACATAAAGCGCGACTGTCCGGGCCGCCTTCACCAAGCGCATCCAGAGAACGTGAAGGGCAAGCCTAAGACAACATCGTGTCAGCTTCGGTTTGGCATCGAGCATGTGTTCCCGAATGAACTGGATCCGCTTAAAGTGATCTTCAATTGCGTCGGATTCTCTCACCGAGATTTTCCGGAAAATGCGATAGCCGAGCGCTTCTTTGAAGAGGACCGTCTCGTCGGGATCTGGCGACCGTGGTTTAATATCGACTCGGAGCGTTGAAAACAAAACTGGTCGACTACCCAGTCCCTGCATGAAAAACATCACTCTCCGCGCTGAGGAAAGCCTGCTTCGACTCGCGAAGGCGGTAGCCCGTTCGCGGGGTGAAACCCTGAGCAAAGAATTTCGCAAATGGTTGCGACAGTATGTTGCCCAATCGGGAAATAGCGCTGCGGTGGATGCGCTGATGCGCCGGCTTCGCCACGTCCGATCGACGGGTCCCTACTCGCGTGGCGAGATGAATACCCGCTAGCTCGATCCGCGCCCGGCTGTCGAGCTGCGATCGACTGGACAGCCGAGGGCGGCTGTCCCTACATTCATTGGGAAAGAACATTATGCAGCGGTTCATCGGAATTGCTCTCGGTATCGCACTGCTCACTTCGATCGTGGCAGCACAGGAATCCGCTGCGCCTCTGCGCGCCGTGCACAGTCAGACGCTGGTTTCGAACGAAGTGCCGCGCGCGGATCTGACCTTCGGCAAAGACTTCCGCTACGTTGGCGGACAGACCGTCAACCTTTACGGCAACGCCGAGGCCGAGCAGCACATCTTCGTGGCGGCGCAAGGCGGCGTGGTGGAGCGTTTCTATTGGGTGCAGTTTGAGCACAGGCTTCCTGCCTTCAAGGGCGCGTACGACTACCGCCCGGACCGCACGACCGATATCGGCGGCTTGCGATTCATTTACGACGTGAAGAGCTGGGCGGATTATGCCGCGAATCTAGTGGAGGATCCGGCGTCTGACGGGGCTGCAGTTGCGCGGCTCATGAGTGAACACAATCTTGTTCTGCCAAAGAAGACGGTACGGGTTCGCATGTTTCACCTGCCGACTCTCGAACGGCGCACGGAACTCATGATCATTTACGGCGAGGCGCTGCCGGACGACACCAAAGTTCCCGTACGCGAGGACGGAGTCGAACTGGACAAGGAAGCTCCGGATGCGGCGCATGAGTTTCTGGAGCACGCCCGCCAGGAGCTGGGGATTGTGAAGAGGTGACACCCGGATCGTGGCCGTCATCCCGAGCGAAGCCGTTCTTCAGGCGCAGTGAGGGATCCAGTACAAAGAAATGTTGCAGGGGAGGTCCCCATTCGACTCTTCCTCGCTGCTCTCGGTATCGCTCAGGGCAGGCTCTCGGCCCACGAAGCAAAGCGCGGGCTCTCGGGATGACCTCAAAACAATCGGGGTGCGACCAACTTGGCCGCTGCCCCGCGCCGTGACCAAAGTTACTTTCCGACTAGCACTTACGATTGCCCGTGCGGTTCGGCGTGTGCTCTAGTGAGGACATACGCGTTCCCGCGACTCAGGCGCGGAAGATGGTTCGCCGCGAGGCGATAGCGAGGTCCTCGGTGAAGACTGAAGTCTTGGAAGCACCGGCGGCAGAGAATTCGGCCGACGCACGGATCAGCGACAGCAAGCTCAAGTCCGTTCGTTCCTCCTCCATTCTTTCCTCGTCCATTCTTTCGTCGTCCGTTCTTTCCTCGAGGCTGCTGATCTGGCTGGGACTCACGTGCATGTTCGCGGCCATGCCGGTGTTCTTCATCAAGCACGCTCATCTGGCCGATCCCGACATCTGGTGGCACATGCGGACCGGGGAATGGATGGTGCAGAACCACCAGATTCCGCACACCGATCCATTTTCGGCCTCGACCCTGGGCCGGCCCTGGGTGGACTACTGCTGGCTGTTCGATGTGGGTTCGTACTGGATTATTTCTCGCTTTGACCTGGTCAGCATCATCTGGTTTGAGACCCTGATGCGCCTGGTGACGGCGGGAGCCATGTTTCGCCTGCTGCGACTGCTGATGCCCGGTTTCTGGCGCAGCGCAGTTCTCACCACGATCGCGATGCTGGGCATGGCCTGGGTGTTTCCGCCGCGGCCGGGGGCGATTTCGGTCTTCTTCTTTGTCGTCGAGCTTTACGTATTTTTTCTGGCGCAGCGGCGATCCAATCCGCGGCTGTTGTGGATTCTGCCCGTCCTGCTTTGCCTCTGGGCCAACATTCATATCGAGTTCGTGACCGGACTGTTTCTGCTCGGCGTGCTGTGCCTCGAGCCTTATCTCGACGCGCTGGTGCAGAACCGGCTCCAGATGCGGCTGCCTGCGCTGGATGTGTTTCACCGCCAGTTATGGCTCGCGTTCGCCGCCTCGCTGGTCGCGGTGATGGTGAATCCGTATGGACCGAAGCTGCTGGGCACGGTGTTTCAGTACGCGCGGGATACGCGAATCTACGATGTGATCATCGAGTTTCAGGCCATGCATTTCCGCTCAATGAACGACTGGGCGGTGCTGTTCCTGGTCATGCTGGGCTGCTTCGCGATGGGCCGGATGCGGCCGTTCCGCCCGGCATGGGTGCTGCTGATGGCGTGGGCGGCGTGGATGAGTTTTCGATCGCTGCGCGAAGTGTGGCTGGTGGCGATCCTGTCGCTGGTGTGCATTGGGCTGGCGCAGGGGGAAGAGGAACCGGCGGCGGAGCCGAATGCACCGTTCGGCACGGCCATGCGTCTGGCGGTCGCGGGCGCGGTGTTTGTTGCGCTGCTGACCGGGACCACGATCTGGCCGCTGTCGTCGCAGAAATTGTTGAAGCAGGTGGCCGAAGTTTATCCGCTGGGTGCGGTGAACTACATTCATGCCAATCATCTGCAAGGGCCTCTGCTCAACGAACTGTCGTGGGGCGGATTCCTGATCTACTCCGTGCCAGACATTCCGGTTTCAATGGACGGCCGCACCAACGTGCACACGCAGGATGAAATCCTGCGCGCGATGCCGCTATGGGATGGCGATGCCGGCTGGCAGTCGAATCCTGATCTCGCGAAGGCGAACCTGGTGATAACGAGCCACGTCTGGCCGCTGGCGGTTCTGCTGCGGACCGATCCGCGATTCCGCATCGCCTACGAAGACAACACCGCCGTGCTATTCGAAGCGGTGCATTAGAAACTTCCCAAGCCACTGTTTTGCCCCGAATCGAAAACGTGAATTAGTTGTGAGTCGCGGACCCGAGTCGTTTTACAATCGCGGGAACCAGACAGTGCTTAAGGAGAGACTCATGTTGCCAACTTTCTTGCGGAGTACGGTCCGGATAATGGGGCCGATCTCGTTCTTGCTGGCGGCTGCGCTCGGTTTCGCGCAGACGGAATTTTCGGCCGATATCGTGAACACCACTGACGCGGGAAGCCCGGTGAAAGCGCACATCTATTTCGCCAAAGATAAGGTTCGGATCGAGCCCACCGAGAGCAATCAGCGCGGGGCGGGTGGAGCAGTCCTGATGGATCTGACCGCACAGACCGCCATGGTCATCATGGACCAGCAGCACATGTATATGGAAATGCCGGCACAAATGGCGAGCCAGCGGGCGGTTTACAACTTTTTCCGCACCGGCGACGCCGACAACGCCTGCTCCGACTGGGCACAGCAGGCCCGGAACAAGGGCGGAACCTGCCACAAGGTGGGCACCGACACGGTGAACGGACGCAGCGCGGTCAAGTATGAAGCTTCCAACGCCGAGGGAAAGGCCGGCACTTTCTGGATTGATCCTAAATTGCGCTTTCCGATCAAGTGGCAGAATTCCAACGGGAGCACCGGCGAGCTGCGGAACATTCGGGAAGGCACGCAGCCGGCAAATTTATTCGAAATTCCGGCCGGCTATCAGAAGTTCGATATGGGCGGAATGATGAAGAGTCCGAAGTAGAAGCACCCAGAGAAGGCTTACCCCTGCATGCCGTAACCGTAGGAAAACATTTGGCTTGGAGTGAAGGCGGGCGCCCGGCCGCGCGCCCGCGATGACGTAGCCCGCGAGGTTAGGCCGATCAGTTAGTTCCTTCGCCTAGTATCCTTGTACGCCCGGCTGGGCTAGAGTACGGATGCCCGGATTACGCTGGCGGCAAGATTGTTCCACGCTGCCAGTCCCCCACCCCCCAATCTAGCGGTAATCTTCTCAGGAGAAAAACAACATGAAGGCTTTTCGTCTCTGCATGATCCTCGCCTTGGCTTTTGCCGTGGTTGGCACGGCCAGCGCTCAGGCGAAGTACAACTGGGCGCTCAAGGGCACGACTGGCAGCACAGCCGGGCTGCCCGGCGACCTGCTCAAGGTCAACTACTTCTCGAATGCGAACACCGCCGGCGCGCCGGATGGAAC